>OGNW01001413.1_pt1 | contig 13266 bp, 26 predicted proteins | sample 1573591 | NCBI WGS metagenome assembly OGNW01 (sample SAMEA2581894, study PRJEB24529) | metagenome | biome: Human gut stool | place: China | collected 2011
GGGGGGGGTGCAATATTTACTATTAGATATTGTGCCCTTGGAAAGAAGGTGTGCTTCTAGATTAGTTAGTAAGCATTTAAAGGGTGATATCCAATGGCTTTCGTAGATTTCTTTGGAAATTTTGTCAGGAAAAAGGATGTATATCTTAAATATTCAACCAATGAACAATGGACGGGCGAATATTGGATAGATGGACACAAAATCTATCAGGTATCTTACAATTTAGGAACGATCAATGCTTTTAAGAAAATTACTAACATTCCTAATTTTGATAGAAATATAAGGTATGAATATTCTATGAGAGCAAGCGATAAAATTAGTGGTATGAATAGTACAGTAAATACTGATTTATTCGTAACTACTGGTGGAGATGTTTATATAAATACTAATGGAAACACAAGATATGATGTTGTATTGACATTGTGGTATACAAAAACAACTGGATAACATTATTTAAATTAATTGATTTAGAAGTAAAGTTATGAGTTTTATTGATTTTTTCGGTAATAAAGTTAGAGCAAGGGATGTAGTATGCTCCAATGGAAACAGTTTAGAAATTTCAAAGGAGTGGCAACGACTAGATATAAACTGTGGTGGGTTTAAAACAATTACAGTAGACTTATCAAAATACAATGAGTTTCTACTCACCATAGGAACATATCCAGCGGATCAGTATAGAATATTGAGTTCTACAGTAATTCCTAAGACAGCTTTAGAAAATATGATAGGTCAAGATAGTAATGGTTATTTTCAGGTCAGATATAGTGATTATTACTGGGCCGGATTAGATTATTTAGGAAATAATAAAATTCGTTATCGCTCTAGCAATAATGAGGGCTTAGCTACTATTTGGGCTAGATAATCAATGAAGATAGTAAATATTGATTAATATGTCGTTTATAGATTTCTTTGGAAATGTAGTTAGAAAGAAAGACGTGTATTTTAAGTATTCTACTGATGAACAGTGGACAGGAGAATACTGGATTGACGGCAAAAAAATATATTGCAAAGTAGTATCTGTAAGTGGATTTACTAAAGATAAATACGTTGCGCATAACATATCAAACTTGCACAGGATATTGAGTTGCGACTTGTTTGTAATGTTTAATGATGGAACAAATCATATGATGCCACGTGCACATAAAGATAATGACCATGATGGTATCTCTGTTCAAGTGACTAAAACAAATTTAATATTACAGGTCGGTCAATCAAATGGTTTTGCTGATGTGACAGGGTATGCGATACTGAAATATATTAAAACAAATTAGGAGTGAAAAGTGTATATGAAAATTAAAGATATTTTAAACAGTAGAAATGTATTGATAAAGTTAAATAATACGGCTGGTATGTCTAGTGTAGTAGCATATCGTGTAGGAAAAAATATTAAATTATTGGATGATGAATTAAAGCCTTATGATGATGCACGTACGAAAGTATTAGAAGAAGCTGCAAATAAGGATAAAGACGAAAAAGCTATCATTGATGAAGCAACACGTCAATATGACATTCCAGAAGACAAGTTGCAAGAAGCTTTACAAGAAATTGAAAAACTTCAAAATGAAGATATCAACATTGATATTAGAAAAGTAACTGTAGAAGATATCAATAAAGCTGAGTTGACTCCTAGAGAATTAATGTCAATTGAATTTATGTTAGAAGTTTAGAAGGTGAGGAAAATGGAAAAAATGGAAATGTTGTTTAATTATTTACAAGCACATAGAATGTTGGCGCTTGTTGCTTTTGTCATTATTTTTGATTTATTCTTAGGTGTAATGAGATCATTCAAAGAGAAAAAGACAAACTCTACAATTGGAATTGATGGAATGATTAGAAAAGTAAGCATGATTGCATGTTTGCTTTTTTTAGTTGTACTTGATTTTCTAATTCATTTAGATTTGATTGCGTGGTTGCCATCACAAATACTAGATATCTTTAAAGCAATCGGTATCACCACAATTGGAATTAGTGATGTGTTTGCTTTATTATTTATTGTTTTTGAATTGTTAAGCATTCTAAAAAATTGGGCATTAATTGGACTTCCAATGTTTAGAGGGGTTAATGAAAAAGTGACTAGATTTCTTGAAACATTTACTGATGAAATGCCAAGTATAAATAAAAATGAATAGTTGAAGAGAGCGAATAGCTCTCTTTTATTATGGTTAAAAACCAAAAATTGAAAAAATGGTTGTTAAGCGGTATTAGAACGGTAGAAAAACGGAATTAGTGAACAAAGGAGATTGTAAAAATGAAATTTGAAAGAGCGTTTAAATTTATGCAAGCAGGAGAAAAAATTAAACTCCCATCATGGGGTGGATATTGGTATTGGGATGATGAAAAGAAAACAGTAATCATGCATACAAAAGATGGAAAAGAAATGGATATTAGAGAAACTGAAAGAGTTATTTATACGTTATCTAATATTTTTGATGATGGATGGGTTCTTGCTGATGAAGAAAATTGTCCTGAATTAGGAGGCGTGGCCACTTTTGGATTTGACGAAGCAGTCAAATATCTAAAACGTGGCTTCAAAGTAAAACGTAAAGGTTGGAATGGTAAAGACCAATACATTGAACTTGCTACAAATGTATCATTCAAAACACCTAATGATGAAGTTATTAATGTAGATCATGCAGATATGGGAAACAAAGCCGTCGCTTTTCATGGAACAAGTGGTATTCAATTAGGTTGGTTAGTAAGTCAAAGTGACATGCTATCAAATGATTGGATTTTTGTAGAAGATTAAGGAGGTAACGAAATATGAGTTTAATTGTAGGTTCAGCTAGAATTGATGAAAATGATAATCTAAAAAATGGTAAAGCTGGTGATCAAACGGGAAAAGAAGTCTCAACACAAGCATACTATACACATAAAAAAGGTTGGTACGTTTTTCGACCAAAAAGTGTAGCTCATGCAAATGCTCTTGCTTTAGCTATGAAACAAGCTTGTAATAATAATAAAATTGGTTATGACCAAAACGAGCGCAACGGTGTTATCGCTCAATTAAAAAAATATGGTTCATTAGATAAAATTGCTAGAGCTACTGAATGTGATTGTTCGTCATTAGTTCGTGCTTGTATTATTCAAGCTACTGGTAAAGATGTAGGGAATATTACAACAGCAAATGAAGCTAGTGTATTAGAAGCAAGTGGCTTGTTTGAAGCTAAAAAAAACGTGATCGGCGAAGGAATGTTATATAATGGTGATATTCTTGTAACCAAAACTAAAGGACACACAGTTATTGTAGTAAGCGGTAGAGCAAGAAACACAGCCACTACTTCTAATATTTCTACATCTAAACCTAAATCATATCTTTCTAAAGGTGATAAAGGAAATGACGTTAAAACGATGCAAACAATGTTGATTGCTGTAGGGTATTCTTGTGGATCATACGGTGCGGATGGAGATTTTGGAAGTAGCTCCGATAAAGCATTGAGAAAATTCCAAGAAGATTATGGTTTAATCGTCGATGGTAAATACGGGGCAAAATCTAAAGCAAAATTAGAGTCTGTTTACAATCGAAAGAAATCTTCTAAACCTTTAGGAACATATAAAGTTACAGCTAAATCAGGCTTATACGTAAGAGAAGGTGCAGGGACTAATTACGATATTGTTCCTAAAAACAAATTAACTAAAAATGCACAAGAACACGCTAAATCAAACGGAGCATTAAGATATGGTACTCATGTTACAGTAAAAGAGTGGAAAAATGGTTTTGCAAGAATTCCATCAGGATGGGTAAGTGGAGAATATTTAAAAAAGGTGTAAATTGATGTATAATATATATGCACATTCATTGTATTAGTTAATAGAAAAAGCAAAATGTAATATTATCTATTCTTCAAAAAATGTTTCAACAACTTTATTTATTAACTGAACAGAAAGACCTACTCAATTAATTTTGGGTAGGTTCTTTTTTTATGTCTTTCCACATGAGTAAAACAAACAGAAATTTGCTTATATTTTCGACACCCTAAACACTAATTTTTAATAAAAATAAGCTAAAATTGTATAGTTCAAAAAAACGCTAGGGTGTCGAAAAGGTGTCGAAAAGGTGTCAAATGTAAAACAGCCCTAAAAATAGAAGTACTCAAAGTGTAATAATTTATTTATACAAAATAGCCTATAAAATAAAAAAGCCTTGATAAAATCAAGACTTTTTGATATGAATTTGTAAATTATTTACAAGCTTCTTCGATAGCAACAGCAACAGCTACAGTAGCTCCAACCATTGGGTTGTTACCCATACCAATAACACCAGTAAAAAACGTAGGTACCTCATAGCTACCTTGTAGGTACTTATTATGAGAAAACCTTGATTTTTCAATATGTTCCCTAAAATTGATGTAGGTACCTCGTAGCTACCTCATAGGTATATTTCTAAAACTTGGCTAAAAAGGTGTCGAATAGGGTGTCGAAAATTTAAAAAAGGGCATTTACCGTTTTTGCCCTTCAATTATATAAATTTGATGTGTTGAAATTAACTGTTTTTTCTTGATCTAATTCAGTATAAATATCTGCAGTTGTTTGATAGCTTGAATGTCCAGCAAGAGATTGAGCAACTTTGATGTCAACACCTTTATTGTAAAGTTGGGTTATGAACATGTGCCTTAACATATGATAGTTAAATGTAATTCCTAATTTCTCACAAGAACGAGCAAGTGACTTACGTAGCTTTTCGGATTTCATATAATTCATATCTTTATCAAAAACAACATATTCACTTTCAGGATACTTTTTAAAATGTTTTTCTAAGATATCATGCAATTCATTTGAGATAGGAAGACTACGATAACTTGCATCTGATTTTAAAGTTGTTTCTTTTATTTCAGTACCAACTCTTTGAATTTGTTTGTTGATTGAAATTATATTTTTTTGTAGATCAACATCTTCTCTTTTTAAACCAAGACATTCGCTTATTCTTATACCTGTATATAATCCAATATAGAGAGCGACTATGTAATTATCACTTTCAAGGATTTTATCTCTTCTAGGATGCTTATATCTATCGATAAGCATATTAAATTCTTCAAGTGTAATAGTTTTTTTCTTACTTTGTGTTTTGATACCATTTAATTTTAGTTTCACGTAAGGCTTTCTTGAAATATAGTTATTGTTATATGCAAAAGTAAATACTCCATTAATGATTTTATAAATGTTTTCAATTGTTTGCTTTGTATTGTTTTTGGCGAATTCATTCAATGTATTTTGAATATATTCATAATCAATCTTTGAAATATCACATTTACCCATTGTATCTTTCAAATGCTTATTATAAACAGAGTTTCTAACATACTTTGTTGATTCTTTGGTAAAAGGGTCGTTGATAATATATAGTTGAAATATATCATCAAATGTATGCTTTTCAGTTTTTAAATGCATATTTTCTTTTATCTTTGATAGTGTTTCATCAGCATATCTTTCCGCATCTACTTTTCTTACAAATCCACTCTTGGATATTCTCTTTTGATTTCCTGAAAAATCTTTATATTTTATGATCACTTCATAAACATAGCCATTTTTAGCCTTTTTAGACTCTCTTTTTCTAATCATAATATATTTACCTCCTAATATTTTTAGTGTATAATAGGAGTGCTATTTATTTGTGTCGTCAAAACAAAATTATAGCACTCGGGCACTCTTTCACGGCCAATGAAAGGGTGTCTTTTTTTATTTACTGTTTTTTCAATTCAAATGTTTTGCTTACGCCCTGCATAGATGCTGAGAATGAAATAACACCATTGTTGTATGTAAATTCTTTTGTTTCATCAGTTGATGCTAAAATAGAAGTTTCAGTTTGTTCATGGTCATTATTAGATACCCACGAATATTCATTTGTATCAGTAGTAGGGGCATCATAAGAGCCAACCCAATATATAGCGCTTTTATTTTCTTCTACAAAAACCCAATCAATTTCAATAACACCATTAGAAATAGTGGCTTTTAAATATGTTCCGTCAGTCGGATCACATTGCCATTCTCCTGTTAAATCCAAAGGTTCTTTCTTTTCTTCTTTTTTTGTTGTGGTTGTTTCTTTGGAAGATGAATTGTCTTTTGAACTGTTATTTCCGCATGCGGTTAGAGATAGAGACAAAGCCCCAATTAATGCTAGACTTAATAATTTCTTCATTTATGATCCCTCTATTATATATTTGTTACTAAAAAAACGAATACTATTATCTGAATATTTACATTTTAAAATACTTTCACATTGTATTTCTTTTGTTAGAATAAATTCGCATTATTTTTCAATGACATCCCTTTGAATGGAGGTGATGCCTATGATTTAACCCAACCATTTTTTATTTAAAAAAAGAGGGGAGGTCTAACCATGAAAAATAATGATTATCGACGTTACATAATAGATATGATCAAACATATCCATAGTAACATTGCATTAAAAGAAATCTACTTATTCGTGCAAAAATTCTTTTTACGTAAAAAATAAGTAGTAATTGGGCGACGATTAGTCGTCCTTTTCATTTATAAAGATATCTTTAATAAGATGTCTTTGTTCTTTGCTGAAGTTTACGTATCTTTTAATAACCTTTATATCAAATTCATTTAGATTATACTTGTTTGCCAACTGATCAAATAAATCTTTAGAAGTATTTAAAAACATATCTCCTATGCCATCTTTAAGCCAAGCGTAATTAATATTAAATTCTCTACAAATGGATTTGATTGTCTGCTCGCTTGGGTTTCGTTCGTTTTTTTCTAATCTCGATACTGATGTTTTGCTTATTCCAATTCTTTCACCAAACTCTCTTTGACTTAAGCTTAGTACAATTCTTAATTTTTTGATACGTTCTCCTAAACTATTAAGTTCGGTTAAATCATCTAAAAAAATGTCTTGATCATTAGAAAACATTTCTCCAATTCCACTTTTTAACCAATTTTGGTTGATTTTATATTCTTTACATATGAATTTTATTGTTTGTTCGCTCGGGTTTCTAATTCCTTTTTCTATATTAGAAATTGCAGCTCTTGTTATTCCAATACGTTTTCCAAATTCCTCTTGACTCAATTTTAACACTTCACGTATTTCTTTAATTCTTTCGTTCATTATTATCACCCCTTAAGGTGTATCAATCTTTTATTCGCTTATAAAAATATCATGCAGGTATTCTTTAATGACCTTTCTTTTTTCTTCTGTTAGCTGCATATAGCTTTTAACTATTTTTTTATCAAGTTCATCTAAATGATATTCATCTGCTACTTGTTCGAATAATGTGTTTGGTAGATCTGAGAACATCTCACCTAATCCTTCTTTAAGCCAAGCATAATTGACATTAAATTCTCTACATATTGATAGTATTGTTTGCTCACGAGGAGAATTCTCACCTTTTTCAATTTTTGAAACAGCGGTTTTTACAATGCCAATTCTTTCACCAAACTCTCTTTGACTTAAACCCACTATACTTCTTAATTCTTTGATACGTTCATTCACTTTTATCACCTCCTTGCACATTTATAATACACCCAAGGGTTGATTAAATCAACTTTTTTTATAAAAATCGTTGACTAAATCCCTTTAAGGGACTATACTGTAGATGTAATCAACGTAGTGGGTTACGCAATAGACGTAAAAAAAGGAGGTGTTTCAAATGTACGGTATGACATTAGTGTATGTTAATCATTTAGTTGAAAGCGGCAAAGGCTATTTGTGGGATGACTTAATGAAAGTCACAAAATTATTCATTGAAGCCAATCAAGAACAAAATAGTTAGAAAGGAGAGACTTTTAATGGGAAATGCTTCACTCATTGAATTCCGAAAATCATTGAATTTAAAGCAAAATGAAATAGCAAAGGAAATAGGAGTTTCACCTTCGTACTACTACAAAGAGGAAAGTGGATATCAAAATCCCAGTTATGAATTTCTAGCAAAATTTAAGAGAAGATTTCCTGATGCGAGTATTGATGTTCTGTTCTTTTAGTGGATTTGGGTAAATTCATTGGTTTTATTGATGCAAAGGTTGATATAAAAACAAAACGCCAATAAGTGCGCTACCCTTACTGCCGTTTGTCTAAAGTTATTTCCTCTTTTTGTATGCAAGTAAAGAAGTTAAAAACTAAATTACTACATTATATAGCGCCTAATGCTTCTATGTACACATCATCACTTATGCAGTCTTAGTTCTGCATGATAGCCTAAAAAAGCTATTTGAAGGTTTGCCCTTTAGCTGATGATTTGTGGAAATTGATGCGGTTTATTTAGTGCTTAATGCACAAGTCTCCTTGCGGATTAATCCCTAAGTAATCTGCAGAGCAATTATTTTAACCTGTTTAAACTGTCTAGGTATCAGTACGTTTCCCCCACAATAAGAGAACAGGGCAAAATCAAAAGTTTTGTCAAAATGACCACTCTCCATTCTGCCACATAGGCAAGAATATTTTATCACAATTTGGAAATTTTTAAAAGGAGGTGAACACCATGGAAGATTACAAAAAAGAAAAGAGAGATATTGAAGACTTCATTAATGGCACAGTGAAGAAACTTTCTCCAGCAAACAAAGAAAAAGCGGTCTACATCATGCAAGGTATGATCATTGGACAACTTGCTTCTGAACAAGCTGAAATCTCTAAAAACATGATTGATGCAGTCAATCAATTTAATGAAGTAAGGTTATAGTTTGCTTTGACGGCACAAATAAAAGAGAAAGGGAAGAGGAAATCAAATGAAGGCAACACATTTTATCACTTTTACAATCGCATATTTAATTTGCTTAAAAGTAATGAAAAAAATAGAACCTGATAATTGGTTCTATAAATGGTATGCAACTATTATTTAGATACTTTATTCAGCTTATGTATTTCTTTCTTGATTAAAAGCATAAAAAAGGTGGTGATGAGAAATGCAAAAACAAAAATGTGAAAGAGTAGACAATGTTGAGGAAAGAACATTGTTAGTTGTAACTGTTTTAAGAGGTAAAGGAACTAAAGAAGATGTGTGTAGACTTGTAGAGCTTTACTACGAAAAAGATAGAGAGGGGAACTATCATTTTCTATTTGATAAAGATCCTCGAAAAGAAAAAGAGCAAATTTAATTACTCTTTCTTAGCTTTGGTTTTTTCAGCAGATATAGCAATTATATCACCATAAAGCAATTCGGTTTCGTATCGTTCTACATACCAATCGTTTATAAGTTTTTCGATTACTTTAAGAAGTTTTTCTGCTTCACCTGGATCAATATCAACTATTACATTTATATCTTTTTCCATATGGGCACCAATATTACCGACTCTTCTTATTCCATCAAGAACTTTCCATTGCATTGCTGGGATTTTATGTTCAAGTTGATCAATTTCTTTAAATAGTGTGGATGGCTTGATTTTCCAAAAATCTCTAATCATTCCTTGCAAGCAACGTCTTGATAAGGTCGCTGATGCTTTAGGACTTAAATTAACAATAGCGTAAGCTTCTTCATAATCTTGTCTTATAGCTTTTGGAATGTAATCAGGAAACTGTTTTGCTAAAGAAATAGGTTTTACATGAACTATATCAGTTTTTACTTTAGAACCAGTTCCTTGAGCATTAATGGAATATTCAAAGCAATGAGGGCATTTAAAAATACCAAGTGTAACTTCGCTTTCTTTAGGTGGAATAGTGCTGCCAAAAGGCACTTCAAATGATGGCTTTACTTTTTTATAAGTTGAATCATTGAGTTCGGCAGTATGGCTACAGTATGGACATTTAAAGTCATTAGGCATATTTTCACCTCACTTTCTAATTAAATTTCGATATTGCCGTACCGATAACTTAATTATAAAGAAAGAGATGAAGAATGTCGAAAACAATTAAATAAATTACTGATCATCCAGGAGCCAATCTCTAGCAAAGCCTATTTTATTAGATTCCTAAAGTTGATGATCATAGAAACACCAAATTAATAACAAATTTCTTTTTTTAATACAATACGTGAAGTTTTCATTTTGTAATAGAGATTGGTTCCTTGATGATCAGTAGTAGAAGGGAGAAAAAGTTATGACTAAAACAGAACAAGTTGAGGTTGTCAGAGAGAAAATAAATTTTGAAAAAGAATTTCTTGATTACCAAATCAAGCTTGTAAAAGAGGCAGAAAAAGAACTTGAAAACTGTTCTTATGAAGATATTCAAGAAAAACGTTCAATTCTTGGCATGCGACGTACAGCTGCATCCAGTCAGTACATGTGTTTGTGTGGTGTTCTTGAACTTAGTTATGAATTGGATCTTATTTCAAAAGATGAATATAAGAATGTTCGTGAGCAAGCATTTAATAAAACTTTTAGATAGGAAGGATGTGAAATTATGAAGTGGTGGTTATGTATATCATTTTTGCTTAACATTTTATTACTGATCATGTTGGCTTATCTAAAAAAAGATCGTGATAGTTTTATGAAAATGTACTACAACTTGGCAAGTTTTGTTTTGAAAGCAAGAAGGGAAGGAAAACTATGAAACTATCAGCAAGAGGATTGGCCACAATCGTTATTATCGGTTGTTTCATTGGAAACTGTCTTGCAATTTTGGTCAGAAGTTTATAAAAAAAGTGCCCTTAAACAGGACACCAACATAGCATATAAATTATAAACAAATTCAGGAAGAATTGCAAATATGGATTAATTAAAAAACAAAAAAAGGAGGTAAATATTAATGGAAGCAAGACCTACAAAGATGCTTAAATTTCCAGAAGTTATGGAAGACTTGGGCGTTTCTCAAAATCAACTTCAAAATCTTGTAGAATTAGGTATTTTCAATCCTATCTATTTAGGAAAAGGTTGGAAGTTTTCTCAAAAAGAAATCCTTGATTTTCAAAGAGATTATGCAGGATTGGATGTCAGCAACTATGAAAAAGCCAAGAGTTGCAAAGAAATAGTTGAATCTCAAAAAAGATTATTACAGGGAGGAATTTCATGAAGAAACTAAACAAAGCAAAGGTTCTTGCAGTTGCATTAGGTACTTCAGTTTCAGCAAATATCGGAATGTATTTACATGGCCAATATTTACAAAATGAAATCGTAGATAGTCAAGAAGAAGTATTTGATTTAAAAGCAAGGAATACACTTTTAAAAGATACTTACAATGAACTTTTAGGACAAATGCAGGAAACACAAAATGAAGTTCAAAACTTGCAAAGTCAAGTAGAAGAACTTCAAAAATGAAGATCATTAGGGGTCTTTAGAATTACGGCGTATTGGTTTGGAGAAGATGAATATGGAGACTTGACTTCTACAGGAGTTAAGGCACAAGTCAATCATACAATCGCTGTTGACCCTGAAATAATCCCATATGGAAGTAAAGTCATGATTGATGGCCAAATTTACGTGGCTGAAGATTGTGGCGGAGCGATTAAGAATAACGTTATTGACGTATGGGTAGAAAATCAAAGTAACAGTTTTGGTGTCAAGTACACCGAAATATACATCAAAAGGGAGAAATAGTTATGGATAAAAAATTATTAGAAGACATCATCCAAACTGCAAAAGCTGCAGGTGCAGATGTCAAAGTTGTTCAAATTGGTTCAACTGAAAAGGAAGTAGATGAAAGACCAGCAGTACCGTTACTTAAATTAGAACTAAGCATCAAGAAAGATGGAGATGCGCTTTCGGTATTATCACACGGGGATTGGAACATCTTAGGAAGTCTTTTCTTAGAAATAGCTCCAATCAATGTTGACATTGAAAAGGTCAAAGAAATGTTTACACCAGCAAAAAATGCTTTCAATCATTGCTGTAATGAACTGAATAACTACATCCAAGAACAATATAAAGGGGCGTTAGATGATGAAAAAGAAAGAATTAGAAGAAAGAGTTGCTGATATTGAGGGTTCAATCATGTGTATGGAGTGCAAGGATCATCTAGATAGTGATGATTATCTTCAACTTGGTTATCTCAATCAGGAATTAGCAAGTGCTAAAAAGGATCTAGAAAATGGCAATTACGAACTATGAGGAGTTTTTTCCTAACTGCAACATTGACTATGTAAAAGATGAAAAACATTGGCATAGTCTAAGAGGAAAAGGAATCGGTGGTTCTGATGCAGGAATTGTAATGAACGTAAACAATTACAAGACTCCCTATGAATTATGGGAAGAAAAAACAGGCACTAAAAAGCCAGTATTTCAAACAAGTGAAGCAATTGAAAAGGGTAATGCATTAGAACCTGTTCTTATTGAATTGTTCGGTGTGCTCTATAAAAACAAGTTTGAATTGATTGATACGAAAGATATCAGTTTATCAAACAAGAAATATCCTTTTCTTAGAGCAAATCTTGATGGGGCAATGATTGAAATTGCAACTAAAGAAAAATGGGGATTGGAGATAAAATCAACAACCATTCAAAACGGAGCAATGCTCAAAGAGTGGACTAATGATCATATTCCAATATGCTACTACTTCCAAGTTCTGCATTACATGATTACAACGGGATTAAGACATTTTGTCCTATATGCCATTCTTGATATTCCTTGGGCTAACAACGGTGCAGGAAAGCAAGAAACAAGAGTTGTATATCTACATTATGATGATTTGGTGCTAGATGCAAAATATCTATTTAAAACGGAATTGTGGTATTGGAACTTGATTAAAACTAAAACGCCACCGCCATTTTTAGAAAACAGAAATAAAGAATTAAAAGAAGTCAATTAGAAAGGAAAAGTTCACAATGAATGAAATTAGCAAGTTATACGTAGTTACAGTCAATATTGCAAATGAAAAATATTATTTATCCAGCTTATCTGGAACTATTTCCAAATGCATCTGTGATTCGTTAATTTTTCCAAACGAAAATGTAGCATGTTTTTATGCTACAAGAATGGAAAATATTTATCAAGATTCTTTAGGGAAAGTAGAATCAGTTGCTTTTCATGAACTCATCTAAGGCAAATTGGTTTATGGAACATTGATCTAACATTTTATGTGAAAAAGAAATCAGATTCAATATATCAAGACAATTATCTAAACTATCGTATGAATAAATTTTAGGTGTATGAGCTTTAGGGTTTCGCCCGATTTGAGCAATTGAAAGCAAAATATTTTTAAGTCCGCTATATAAATTTTTTTCAGTATCGGTTTTAAGGGAATTAAAAACAATTATTGGGTATTTTAAATCAAAACAAGTATATATCAATCTATTGCCATCAAGGTTTATGCCAGTCATTTTTCTAATCCTATCGTATACGGATTTAGACGCTTCAAAAATTATAGAAAAGTAATCTTCATTAACAATATCTTGAGTGCAAAATTCAAGAATTTAGATCGGAAGAGCGTCGTGTAGGGAAAGAGTG
>OGNW01001428.1_pt1 | contig 13134 bp, 8 predicted proteins | sample 1573591 | NCBI WGS metagenome assembly OGNW01 (sample SAMEA2581894, study PRJEB24529) | metagenome | biome: Human gut stool | place: China | collected 2011
TCTGTTTTCTCTCGCTGTCGGACAGTCCCGCGTGGTATCTCGTCACGGAAAAGCCGTCCTTCATCAGCTTCTCCGTCACCTCCTCCACGAGTTTTCTCGTCAGGCAGTAAACGATGCCGCACTGACCGGCGTGTTCTTCGATATATGTCTTTACCGCCGCATACTTGTCCTTCGGGTGGTAGTTCCTTTTGTATCGTTCTCTTCAAAATACTCTTTTCCACTCTTAGATTTTTTCTTATCAGCAGAAAAATATCCATCATGTGCTAAAGATGCTCTTTGATAAAAAGGAACAGATGTATCTCCCATATCTTGATACTCTGGTAATTCTAAAAGTCTGTTGTATTCCTCTTCAAACATAAGGGCATACTTCCCTTTTTGTGCTTCTCCTGTCTCTGTGTCATAAGTTCTGTAATTAGCAACCTTATCTATAAAGAAAAGTGAAAGAACTTTTATTCCTCTATTTTTTAATCTCTTCTGTTTGTCAAAATGCTCTTGGATAGTTTTCCTTATTTGTAATCTTTTAATCACATCTGGATTTTCTCCACCATTTACCTGTCCAAGAGTAAGTTTTACTTTTCCTAAGTCTACAAATGATTTACTTGGGTCTTCCTCTACATAGGTTATCTCATTAACTATATATCCATCATAGATACTTCTTTTAGTTTTTTCATTGAGATAATCTCCATGTTTTATAGTAACCTCTTTTCTCTTTACACTATTTCCACTTTTTACATCTAACTCTAGTTTAGCACTTATACCAGATTTTGTAGCTTTTACACTTGTCAATTTTATATACTCAGTATTGGCATTTCTAGTAACTCCAACTGTGGCTACTTCTATCTGTTTTACAAGTTGTTTTTCATAGGCATCAATAGAATCTAGCTTGAATACTGGATTGTATCTATCCTTGTGAGTAGCTGAATATCTCAATGTACATAGTGGATTAAGTTGACTGATAGCTTTTTTAGCTATATCTGTCTCCATATTTTGTGGCTCATCTATTATAACTATTGGATTACACTGTCTAATATAGTCTATTGGTCTATATCCATTAGCTTGGTCTCTTTCTCTATAAATAACATTAGCTTTTTTTATTGCTTTTTCATCTTTCTCATCAATATCTTTTATATCCTTATTAAAAGAATCTATATTAATAATCATTATCTGAATAGTATCATTTACAGCAAAATTTCTTATCATATCTATTTTATTAGAATCATAGATAAAATAATCATAAGGTACATTGTCATAAAGAGATTTAAAATGCTCCTTAGTTACCTCAAGAGTTTTATACACTCCCTCTTTTATTGCTATTGATGGTACTACAATTATAAATTTTGTAAATCCATACTTTTTATTTAATTCCATTATAGTTCTAAGATATACATAGGTTTTTCCTGTACCTGTTTCCATCTCTACAGAAAAATTATAGTTATCTTTCTTTAATGTTTTTGTTTTAGGTAATCCATTTCTTAGTTGTATCTTATTTATATTTTCTAAAATCTCCTCTGGAAAAAGTAAAAGTCCATTTCCTATCCCTAACTCATTTTCTACTGTACCAAAATTTAAAGTTCCAGATTTTCTTTCAACTGTAAATAGAGTTTTGTTACTGTTTTGTCCAGAGAAAATATCTGTAATAGAGTTAATTGCTTCTAGTTGATAGGCTAAATCCTCTTCAAATTTAATTTTCATATCTACTCCTTATATACTTCTTACTTCATTTATTCCCACTTGCTCTAATTTTTTCATAGCATTTGTTTTGTCTACATCATTAGCAAATGATGAATCTCTAAGTACAACAGTTGTTTTAAAATCCTCATCTATCTCAAGTAGAGTTTTGTACTCTTCACAGATAGAGTCTATTACTTCCATATCTATCTCTTTATCTAGGTTGATTAATAAAGTTCCTCCACCTATTGAGTAGAAATATTTGTTTTCAACTATTGGTACATTTAAATCTAGTCCATATTTTAGTAAGATTTCATAAAGAATATCTAAAGATGTTCTATCAGATTTTATATTATCTATTGAGTCAAATAGACTTTGTTTTAAATCTTCAGTTTCTGAATCCCACTCTTTTATATTTGAAGAGTCCAACTTGAATACTTTAAATCCTATATCTAATTTCTCTCTATTCTCTGCTGGTAAAGTTTCATCTGATTTTATCTTCTCTCCAGCTCTTCTTATTCTCTCTTTTCCTATTTCACAAATATTTTTGTACCCAGCTTTGTAAGCTTCTGATTTTTCATCACAAACTTCTGGCAATTGTACCATTATATATTTTCTATTCCCTCCATCTTCAGCATTAAGTTGCATAACTGCATGAGCTGTTGTAGCTGAACCAGAGAAAAAATCAAGGATAATATCACTAGAAGAAGTTATTAATTGTAAAGCATACAATATTAATTGAACAGGCTTAGGAAAATCAAAAATTTTATTTCCGTCAAATAATTCGCGAATTTCTCTAGTTCCTTTTTTATTTCCTTCTATATTTTTCCATAAATTAGATGGCTGTTTTAATCTTCCTTCTAAATAAAATTTTTGCATTACCTGCCATTTATTTTCTTTTTCATTATATTGAAATTCTATTAAATTTTCTTTTTTTAACTCTTCATATTTTTCTTTACCACATATCCATCTACTTTCATATCCAGTAGGACCTATTGGATATATTTCTTCTCCGTTTGGTGCTACTATAGGATAAAACATTGTAGGACGATCTTCTCTTCTATCTTCTCCACCTGTTCTCCTTAATGAACGAACTAAATACCTTCCAAACTTATCTTCTCTGTCATAAATTTTTTTTCATCTTCAGTTAATGGAACACCATTAATAACACAATTTTTAGTTTTAGAATATATAAGTATTAAATCTATTTCATTAACAATACTTCTATTTCCTCCACCTGTTGGAGTTCCTGTATTTCTTACTACCATTCCTTGAAAATTTTCTTCTCCAAAAATTTCATCACATATTTTTTTCAAATTTTCTTGCTCATTATCATCTATTGAAATAAATATTACTCCATCATCTGTTAAAAGATTTCTTGCTAATTTTAATCTAGGGTACATCATATTTAACCAATCAGAGTGGTATCTTCCATTTGTATCTGAATTAGTAGTTAATTTTTGTCCCTCTTCTCCTATTTGTCCAGTAATATCTAAATAATTTTTTAGATTATCCTTAAAATTATCCTTATAAACAAAATCTTTTCCAGTATTGTATGGAGGGTCTATATATATCATTTTTATTTTTCCATGGTAAGATTTTTGTAAAAGTTTTAGTACTTCTAAATTATCTCCTTCTATATAAAGATTTTCTGTATTTTCCCAATCTTTTGAATTATCTTTGTCTGGACGTAATGTTCCTGTACTCATATCTTGAGCTATCTGTCTTGCTTGTGTCTTTCCTTTCCAAGTGAAAGAGTATCTTTCCTTATCATTTTCTATATGTTCTCCTAATAGTTGCTTTAGGACTTGGAAATCTATTTTTCCCTCTGTAAATATTTCTGGGAATATCTGCTTTAGTTTTTCTATGTTATCTTGGACTATGTCCATACTTGTTCCTTGTAGTTTTTCCATTAGTTATCTCCTTAATATGACTGTAATTTTATATAATTAGTCAAATAAAAATTTTTTTATCTTTTATCCAATTTGGAATATATAATTCCTTATTTTCTTTTTCTTTTAATATTTTTATATATTCATGAGCAAAAATAACTTTATTAGTATCTGAATTTGCTTAAAAAAATGTAAAATACTATTTTATTTTTTCTAATTCAGAAATTTTTTGTTTTAATTTAATTTGAGTTTCTTTTAACAATTCTTCATATACTTCAAAGTTTAAAATAAAATTTTTTATATTTTTCTCAATTTTATCTTTAGGAATATAAAAATCATATAACTGTAATAATATAGCCATTTTTTTATTATCATTTATTTTTTCTATTTCTTTAGAAATATTATTTATATTTTTCTTACCTAATGCTACTAATTTCTTTTTCAGACTTTTTATTTCATTAGAATTGTCTTCAAAAAAATATTTATATTTAGAAAATTCAATAAAGACATTTTCTAAATCATTAGTTTTTTTATATATCTTTAATAATTTTATTCCAATTTCATTTCCTTTTATCTTTTTTATCTCTTCTAAATAAAAATCTTCCAAAGAAATATCTATTAATATATTTCCTTTTACCCATAGTTTTTCAAGAGGAAAAGATGAAATATCTCCTAATAAAACTAATTTTAAGTTTTTTTTAAGATTATTAAAAGAAACTTCTAAATCTTCTAAATAAAAAATAAAAAAACGATAAATATTTATTTCTTCTTTTATATCTTTTCTTCGATTTTCATATGAATCATATCTTATCTGATAGGCTATTCCACCAATAGCTAAGAGGGCTCCTAAATAAACCCCACCAAAATTTATCCAATCACTTACTTCTCCAATTAGAGTCCCATATAAATATTTATAAGAAATTTTTAAAATTCCTAGAAATAAAAATGGAGTAAGTAATAATATAAAAATATAAATAATTTGTTCTTTTTTTAATTTTAAAAATTTTATTTAGGATAAACTTATTATTATAATTATAAAGATTAACATTAAATAATTTAATAATATTCTATACATTTAATCTTCTCCATATTTACTAAATATTTTTATTTCTTCTTTAGCTATCTTTTGTGGCATATTGTCTTTTTCATCTTGATTTATTATCTTTGTTCTTTTAAATATATTTTTAATTTCGTTAGTACTAATCCAACTAATATTCCACAATTCAACTGTTTCATTATTAACTAATTTACAAATATTTTCATTAAACTCTATATTCAATTCATTTTCCTTTAAAGTAGCTCTTTGAAACCAAATTTCAAAATAACCAGAATTTAAAATCCTCTTTAACTTATTAAAAACTTTTTTAATTATTTCTTTTCGTTTGCTTTCATCTTCAATTTGAGGAAATAAATAACTTAAAATAGCATTTCCTTCAACATAAACTCTTGGATTTTTATAAATTATCTCAGTAACTATACTAATTAGTACCTCTATATTATCTTTTGAAAAGTCACTTCTTTTTTCCATTTTTTCTCTTATTTTAGTTATTTCTTTTGAAATACTTCCAGAGTTTGGATAATTTAATGAAAACTCATAAAGAAGCATTAATCTTTTCTGTAAATTATATTCTTTCCGATTTTTTAAAAACTCTATTTTATCTTTTTTTATAGATGATAGTATTACATTATTTGAATAGCTAGTTTTATTGATATTAAGTTTCAATCCCAATCCTAATAACTCTTTTGTTATTATTTTTAAAATTTCTCTTCCTACAGAAACCTCTTTTACAAAAATTCTATAATCATCTCTATACCTTAAAATATAAAAATTTTCTTTTGGAATTCCTTCTTGGATAATATGATTTGTTATTAATTCATCAGCATATTTTAAAAGTATTTCAGCTATGAAATCCATTAAAACACTCCCTTGAGGAATTCCATTAGTTTGTCCATAAGACATATTTTGTAAATGCTTATCTATAATATTTCCTAAAAGACCATTAGGATTTCTATTTTGTTTAGCAATTATTTTTGTATGAAGAGCCCAAGCTATTGAATGAGTATAAATTTCAGCATAACAATTCACTATATCAGTTTGAAAGAGATAATCATACTCCAAAGCTAATTTTATTGAAGTTTGTTCAATTTTATCCCACCAATTTAAAATTTGACTACTTTTTTTATTTAAAAGGTTTTCTGAACTTTCTACAATTGGAATACTTTCACATTTTATATAACTATTTGACTCAATATTCTCAAATCTTTCCAATATTTCATTCCAATTTTCTTCTTTTGTTATCACATTTACTAAAGAAATATACATAACTGGATTGATAATTTGATATGGTCTCCAATCATAGCCCCCATCTTTATTATTAAATAAAATATAATTAATATCATCATAATTTTCTGGGTTATCATTTTTTATTTGCAGATAAGTATTATTTCCCATTTTTATTGAAATTTTTTCTAATAATTCTTGAAAATTTATATATTTAGGTAAATCTAAATTACAATAATTTTTAGCCTCTAAAAAAAATTTTTTAGCTTGAGTTGCATCTAAATTTAAAATATTTAATTTTTCTCCACTACTCATAATCCCTACCCCAACTTTTTAAAATCTCTATAATTTTATCTGTCATTCTTACATCTCTCTCTACTATTTGGTCTAATCCCCATCTATCCATTTTAAGATTTCCTATCTCTTTTGTCATTTGGATATTAGATTTCACATAGTAATCTCTCTTCTTTGCAAAATAATTATTTGTAGCAATTATATTTAATTTCTTTTCAAAAGGTGTCTTATTTCCTAAATGTTCTATCTTTTCTCTTGCTACCTCTTCATTTTCTCTCAAGTCATAACTATTTTCCCATTTAACAGGAAGTATATGTTCTATCTCCCATTTCTCTGGTAATAATTCATCTTGTAATTCATAAGCTAAAGTTTTTAGTAACATTCTAACTACATTACGGTGTGGGGTTTTTATCTTCTCTCTTATATCATCTTCAGATAAAGATTTAAAGTCAAATGTAGGTTTATCTGTACTTATAATTTCAGCATTTAATTTTAAAATATTAGTTTTTACTGCTGTAATTGTAGGAATTTCTATGTATTTTTTTAATAACTCTGTATATAATTTTCTTAAGAAAGCTAAAAATCTCTCTTCAAAATCTTTATTATCTTTATATCTTAAGTAATAGATTATTACTGGATATTTCCAGAACTCATTTGGATAAGATGTTAAGATATCAAGAATCTTTAATATCTCAATATTTTTACTCCACTCTTCATCTTCAATTACATTTTTATTAGATATAACTTCCCATAAATTTAAAATTTGTCTTAAATTACTTAATATATTAGGTTTTAATATTCTTTCAAATTTATTTGCTGAATAATATTTTCTTAATCCTGGAGTTGTTGTAACTTTATCATTTTCTAAAGCTCTTTGATAAAACATATGATAATAGAAAAGTTGTTGAATAGACTCAGATATTCTTAAACTATCTTCCTCTAATTCTTTCCACTCTTCAATAAATTTTTCCTTCTCTTCTTTATTCAAATTGTTATATATCTTAGCCTTAAAAATATCAGCATCTGATAATGGTAACCCTCTATCATTTAAAGTTGAAAATATAGTTAAAGCTGTATCTTGAGTATCTGCTGTAATTGGTAATATTATTACTTGATTTAATAGTGCGTAGATAAATTGATAAATCATCAAAGCATTTTCTTTTGATTTTTCTTCAAGTAACTCTAATAGTTGTTTGTAGTTTTTAGAATAACTATCTTGAGCCTTTTCTTTTACATTACCAGTTTCTAAAATATTTTTAAGTATCTCATTTTCACTATCACTTATAACTTTAGAAGTTAGTAAAATACTAGCATAATCTACCTTTCCTGTTAATTTATTTGTTCTCCAAATAAGTGGTTCTATCTTACTAATAAAATTTATAGCTTCTGGAGATTTTTCATCTGTTACTGTTAATTTTGTATAAATAGCTCTAAGCAATAAAAATAGTGATGTAATTCTTTGTTGCCCATCTATTATCTCCTGTTCTCCATCTTCATTCTCATAAGATACAATACTTCCTAAAAAATATGTACCATCATTTTCAGTTCCCCCATCATTAGAAGTGAACTCCCAAATATCTCTAAACAAAGTATCTATCTGTTCATTTGTCCAGCTATATGGTCTTTGATATTCTGGAATTACAAATGGTTTTCTCCTTGCATTTAATAAAAATTGTTCTATCGTTTGTTTATTCACACTTATCGTCGTTGCCATCTTTCCTCCTAAATCAATATTTTATCAATTATATCTATATTACCATTTTTTATACCAAACTTCTTAACAAGAGTCGTATTATCCTTAAAAAATTTCTTTATCATATTCTTTAATTCAGTATGGTCAAAATCTTTATCAATATATTTAAGTATTTCTACAATTACTATAAGAACTGCTACAAAACTTTTATCATCTACAAACTTATAATTATTTACTAACGGTTTATTAATTCTATTAATAAATCTAAAATTCCATAAAATCCCATTGTGAGCTACTGTATTCCGTATAAGTTTGATACTTTTTAAATAGAAAGCTAAATCTTTATTTTTAAAATTTCCTAATTCCTCAGCTACTTTTGTTTGAATATCTCTAACACTCTCTTCATATATCTTCATAGTCATACCAAAATCAATAACTTCAGATAAAATCCATAATGGAACAAAACTTTCTTTTTTATATTTTTCAAAATAATGTTCTATATAAGGTTTAATATCCCTCATAGTAAATTCTAATATTCTCTTTTTAAAATCCATCTTATCTTTTAATATATCCCGAAACTTTTTCATTCTTGAGTTTCCAGTTTCCTCATCCTTAAATGAATAATCTTTCCATTCAGATGTCTCTAAGTATCCAAAAGGTCCTAATTCTTTTGTCCTTTCTAAAATATTATAGATAAGTTTTGTCTTAAAAGCTACCTCTATTTTTTCAACCATCTCAAAAATATAACTAGCTAGTTTTCTATCAAATTTGTATAATTCATATATCTTATTAAACTCTATATCATATTTATCTGTTTCTATTTCAAAAACTTTTATATATCCACTAAATTTATAGTAATTTATGTTAGAAATTATCTTTTCAGCTTCTTCAATAGAGATAATATTAAATTTTATACCTCTTTCCTCTAATAGTTTTAATTGCTCCTTATAACTTTTAAATTCTTTTGTGTAATATCCCATATATTTCTCCTAACAAAATAAAAAAGACCCCTATGTTACCACTTTATTACTAAAGCGATATGCCCAACGGCATAGGGGTACTGATCTAACTCTAACTATTTATCTGTGTTATAATTATAACATAGACCTTATTTTTTGTCAAATTCTTCCCTATTTATCTTCCCATTAAGCTATCTCTTTCTTTTATTTTTTTCAATAACTCACTCTGTATCTGAGCCACTCTATTTATCTGAGTCTCTTTCTTCCTCATAGCTTTCAACTCTTCTATCTCTCTATTAAGTTTTTCCAAAATATCTACACTATCACTCTCTACACTTTTTCCAACTTCTAAATCTCTACTCAAATTAATAACTCTTATCTTTTGAATAAGATTATCATAGAGGATTTTCATATTAGTAGGATTTAATTTTGTATAATCTAACTCTTTTAGTTTATCACTCTTTTTACTTATCCAACTACTATTATATATCTCCTCTAAAGTTACTCTTTCACTCCCTATCTTCTTTCTTGCAACAGATATTAGTATCTCATCTCCATATTCTAATATCAAAATAGTTCCTTTGGGGATAAGTTGATGAAGTAGTTTAGATATTGTGTTTTCCTTTCCCTTTTCTCTTAAAACTACTCTTATAAAATGAATCTCCTCATATCTTTCGTCATCTTTTACATATTTTTCAATATTACTATTTCCATAAGTTAAAGCATATTCATATCTTATTTTTTCTACACTCTCTATAAATATCCTTTTAAATTTTTCATTTGCTTCAGCATTTTTATAGATTATCTCTTTAGGTATATTCTTATCAACTTTACTACTTATAGGTAGATTAAAAAACTCCATCTTTCCCACCTCTTATTTTATTACTAAAAATGAGATTAACTCAAAGTCGTCCATATTTTGTACCGAATTATTAAGTACAGTTTCTCCAAAGCTAAATAGACTATCTAGCCCTTTCTCTTCCTCTTTACCTACAATATTTTCAACAGTTTTCTCTAAGAAGTTAGTAAATTTACTCATATCCTTAGCATTGTTAGTCTCCCTATTAAATTCACTTATCAAATCTGGAAAAAGAGTATTTTCTCCTAAGCAAACTTTCTTATATATATCCAATATCTTTTTACTTTGAATAAAGTTTAGCAGTACCTCTCCACTCTCCTTTACATAGACTAGGAAATATGGGTTTAGAGTATTAAATTCACTTGGTTTTATCTCTTCATTTATCTGTTTTAGACAGAAAATTACTCCTCTTTCAGCTTCCTCTATATTACTTTTAGTCACAGCATACATACCAGTTGGAGCTTTTTCCAAAATCTCTTTATTATTTTTCATATAGTTTACTAAGTCCATTTTAAAATCATTGAATGTCAAATCTGTTATAGATATTCCACCACCTATATCCTCTAAATCTACCACTTGGTCTTGTAATTGTTTTAGTTGTTTCTTTCTATACTCCAAATCATTCATCTCTCCACTATCAACAATTACATTTTCCTCTCCAGTAGCAGACATATCAAGCATTACCATTCTTCCACTTACTCTAGCTTCTAAGTTGATATACTCATCTAGCTCCATATTTGGCCAAAAATTTACAAGTTGAATAACCTTATTTTTAGAACCTATTCTATCTACTCTACCAAATCTTTGAATAATTCTAACTGGGTTCCAGTGAATATCATAGTTTATTAGATAATCACAATCCTGTAAGTTTTGCCCCTCAGATATACAGTCAGTAGCTATCAATATATCTATCTCTGCTCTATCTGTTGCCTCTCTTCCTTTAGATTTTGGAGAGAAATTTATAAGGATATTATTAAACTCTCCCTTCACTCCCTTAAGGTTAGTCTTAGGATTATCACTTCCTGTAATAACTGCACTATATAGACCTAACTCTTCTAAGCCCCAATCAGCAATATTATCATATAGATATTTTGCTGTATCAGCAAAGGCTGTAAATATTATTACCTTTTTATTTCCTTCATTAATAGGAGTTTTTACTTTTTCTCTTATGAGATCTTTAAGCTCCTCTAATTTTTTATCTCTATGAGGTTGAATTTTAAAGGCTTCTATCATTATTCTTTCAAGTATAGCTCTATCCCCTTCAAGCTCTGCTCTCCACTTTATCTTATCTATATCTTGAATAAAAACTTTTACATTTTTACTTCCTATCATTACACTATCTAATCTTGGGTCATCTAACTCTAAATCATCAATATCTAAGTTTTCTTCAATATCTTGAGACTTATTGAGTTTTTCTAAAGTAATATCTATATTTTTTAAAATTTTTGATATTGTAATTCCAAAAGAGTGAATAGAACTTTCCATTCTTTTCAAAATATTTATTCTCATCAAGTGAATCAAACTTGTTTCTCTATCTATCTGTCTAAATACAGATTTTCCTGTCTTGGTGTCATATTTCTTACTATATTCAGCTATCTTACTTGGAAGTATATATTTCATTGGAGAATATATAGCTAAATTTAAAGCCCTTATTAACTTATTCAACTCATCTAAATCTATAAAATCATTTTGTGTGTCTATATCATTTTTTATATTTATAGGTTTTAACCTCTCTGGAAATTTTCCTATATGAGTAGTATCATAGTATTTTTGAATATGTTTTCTACTTCTAGCAATAGTGAGCATATCCAATAACTTAAAATAATCTGTTTCCAACATCTCTAAAAGAGTTTCTAAATTTTTTCTCTCCTCTGGAAGTTCATTCCACTTATTGAAAACTAATTGAGCTTTTCTTAAAGTTTGGTCTATACTCTTTATTCCATAGTCAGCTAGAGCAAACTCGTTCCCTTCAGTAGCAAAAGCTATCTGATTTTTTAAATCTGTCATTCTGTTATTTACTGGAGTAGCCGAAAGCATTAATACTTTTGTTTTTACCCCTTTTTTGATTATCTGATTTAATAATCTTGAGTATCTTGTCTCCTTATCATCTCTTTTATTATTATTATTTCTAAAGTTATGAGACTCATCTATTACCATTAAATCATAATTTTCCCAATATATCTTTTCTAAATTTATTTCTCCACTATATCCAGAGTATCTTGATAAATCTGTATGATTTAATACATCATAATTCAATCTATCCCTCTCTAAAATATTATCTCTTCTATTCCCCTTATAAGTCAGCCAGTTCTCTCTCAATTTTTTAGGACACAATACTAAGACTCTACTATTTCTTGATTCATAGTATTTTATTACAGCTAAAGCTTCAAAAGTTTTTCCAAGTCCAACAGAGTCAGCTAATATACAACCATGATATTTTTCTAGTTTATCAATAGCACCAAGTACCCCATCTTTTTGGAAATTATATAATTTATTCCAAACGACACTCTCTTTAAATCCAGTCTTAGTTTTTATAATATCCTCTTCTGATAAATCATTTAGATAATCTTTAAATATATTGTAAAGAGTTACAAAATAGATAAACTCTGGATTATTTTCTTTATATACCTCTTCTAAACTTTTTAGAAGATAAGTTTTAACATCTTTTACTTTATCTTTATCATTCCAATATAGCTCAAATTGATTTAGTAGTTGTTGAGTGTAGATAGAATCTTTTATATATGTATTAGCTTCCAATTTTTTAGAAGGCACTAATCCCAACCCACTTGAAGTAAAATCAGAACTTCCAAATATACAAGCACTTTCATCTTTTTTATTCTCCATTAGATACATTTTTTGTGGAAGTGGATACTCCTCGTCATAAGCTCTTACCTCAACCTTTTCTCTTATCCAATTAGCACACTCTTTAGCTATTTCAGACTGCTTAAGCTCATTTTTTAATTTCATCTCATATCTATCTCCAGCAAGTCCTCTTTCATAACTACCACTTAGTTTAAATTCTCTATTTATATCTTTCTTATTTTTTACAAAGGTTGGCTCAGAAAAAAGAAGTCTTAGCTTTTCAATCTTTCCTAACTCTTTTCTTAATTCTTCATAAGCATAAATTGTAAAATAGGCTGAGATGATAGAAAGTCTTGTTCCAAATTTAATATTTTCTCTAAGCTTATCTATTACTCTACCTTGTACTTTATTATCTAAAATTTGCATTTCCATTTCTTTCCCTCACTACTCCTATTTTTAACGACTTTTATTCTATTTTATCATAAAATAATAGCAAATAAAATAGATAAAAAGTAAATAAAAATGGGTTATCGTAGATTTTTTAATTGAAATCAAAAAATAAAAATATTTAATAATATAAAAAAAACAAGAATGACTTTCATTTCAATCTTTGTCATTCTTGAATTATTTAATAACTAATTTCCCAACAATCTTTGGAAAAGTGAGTCATTATTATTTGATTTATT
>OGNW01001436.1_pt1 | contig 13050 bp, 9 predicted proteins | sample 1573591 | NCBI WGS metagenome assembly OGNW01 (sample SAMEA2581894, study PRJEB24529) | metagenome | biome: Human gut stool | place: China | collected 2011
ACATCACAGTTGCCACAATCGTCTGGTGAGGTTTCGCCGAAATAGCTCAGCAGGATTCTTCTGCGGCAGATGTCCGCTTCTGCGTATTGGTGCATACGTTGCAACTTTTCCAGATTGATTGTCTGTTGGTTGCTTTCTGTGGCGAATTTAGTTAACAGGATCAGATCGCCCAGTGAATAGAACAATACAGTATCGCTTGGTAAGCCATCCCGTCCGGCACGCCCGATTTCCTGATAAAAACTTTCAATACTTTTAGGAAGATTATAATGAATAACCCATCGGACATTCGATTTGTCAATTCCCATACCAAAAGCAATGGTGGCGCATACTACCTGAATACGGTCATTAATGAAGTCATTCTGAGTCTCGTCCCGATGCTGCGGAGACAATCCGGCATGGTAGACACCGCATCGGATTCCCTGCTTTTGCAGCATTTGTGCTACAGTTTCCGTTTTATTACGGCTCATACAATAAATGATTCCACTTTCTTCTCTGTGGCGATGGATAAACTCCAGAATCGCTTTATTCTTCTCTTTTGCCTGAAAACCGCGTTTTACGTCCAGGCTGATGTTGGGACGGTCGAAAGAAGAAATAAACGTCCGGGGCTGTATCAGATGCAACTGTCGGATTATATCCTCACGGGTTATTTTATCGGCTGTTGCCGTTAATGCAATAATCGGTACCTGCGGAAATTGCTGATGGAGCATTCCCATTTGTGTATATTCAGGACGGAAGTCATGTCCCCATTGGGAAATACAGTGGGCTTCGTCAATTGCGAAGAGCGAAATACTCATATCCCGCAACAGATAGTCCTTTTCCGCTATCAGCTTCTCCGGTGAAATATAAAGCAGTTTCAGGCGTCCTTCGATACAGGCACGGCGGAGATTGGTATTTTCCGTTTCGTCATTGCTGCTATTGAGTGCTCCTGCTGCGATGCCGTTGGCTTGCAATGTTTCTACCTGGTCTTTCATCAGTGAGATAAGCGGGGAGACCACTACAGCCGTTCCTTCAGAAAGCAATGCAGGTAGTTGATAACAGATCGATTTACCTCCTCCGGTGGGCATCAGTACCAGTGAATCCTGCTTGTTCAACAGGTGGCGGATGATTTCTTCCTGTAAGGGTCGGAAGCTGTCATAACCGAAATATGATTTTAGAGTTTCTTTCATCAACATTTGTTTAAACTTTGTGGCAAAGGTACGCTTTTCCTTAGCAATCTTTATCATGTCTCGATTTCTGTTTTGATTTTAATGCCCCAAGAGTTAAAGTTTCTTATTATTCACCCTTAATTCCTCTTTTTCAAGGTTTTTGATTGTTTTATTAGAAAAAAAATGCACAAAATAATTGTGTGTTTAAAAAAAAAGTAAGACATTTGTAACATGTAACGTTGCGAATGAGCAATTAATAACAAATAAACAAACCCTAACCAGTTAATTCAATGAGTGATTTAGAGAACAAAAAAGCGGAGGAAGCTCCAAAGAAACGTCCCTACAATTTGAGGGAAAAGAAAGAAAAGAAGGCTGCATATCGGTCATTAATCAGACCGGAATTGGCAGACGAGTTGTATGACAAGATTCTGAACATTGTAGTAGTTCAGAAGAAGTATAAAGATCCTGACTATTCAGCTAAAGATTTGGCTAAAGAGTTGAAGACCAATACTCGCTACCTTTCTGCAGTAGTGAATTCTCGTTTTGGTATGAACTACTCTTGTTTGTTGAATGAGTACAGAGTGAAAGACGCTCTGCATTTGTTGACAGACAAGCGTTATGCCGACAAGAATGTGGAAGAAATCAGTGCAATGGTTGGCTTTGCAAATCGTCAATCTTTTTACGCTGCATTTTACAAGAACGTAGGTGAAACTCCTAACGGATATCGCAAGAAACACGCTGAAAGTAAGAAGTAATTGCGTTTTCCGATACTGACCAAAAGGAATTACCTCTGAATGAAAAGTTCGGGGATAATTCCTTTTCTTATTTAATTAATCAATATCAGTAATTATGAAAAAACATTTTATTTCGATGGCAGTTACCGCTACGATCCTTGCATCCTGCGGTGGGGCCAAAACAACAACTGCTGAGGCAGATAAATTTGATTATACAGTGGAACAATTTGCAGACTTACAAATATTGCGGTACAAGGTTCCCGAATTCGAAACCTTGACGCTGAAACAGAAAGAACTGGTTTATTACTTGACTCAGGCTGCGCTGGAAGGACGCGACATCCTGTTTGATCAGAACGGAAAGTATAACCTGAGAATCCGTCGGATGCTCGAAGCCGTTTACACCAATTATAAAGGAGACAAGTCGGCTCCCGACTTCAAAAATATGGAAGTGTACCTCAAACGGGTATGGTTCTCCAATGGTATTCATCATCATTACGGCATGGAAAAGTTTGTGCCCGGTTTCTCGCAGGACTTCTTGAAACAGGCAGTGCTCGGAACGGACGCCCAATTACTTCCGTTATCAGAAGGACAGACTGCCGAACAACTCTGTGATGAGCTCTTCCCGGTTATGTTTGATCCGGCTATCCTGGCAAAGCGTGTAAATCAGGCGGACGGTGAAGACTTGGTGCTGACTTCTGCCTGCAATTATTACGACGGAGTCACTCAGCAGGAAGCGGAAAGCTTCTACGGAGCAATGAAAGACCCAAAAGATGAAACTCCGGTTTCTTACGGACTCAACAGCCGATTGGTGAAAGAAGATGGGAAAATACAGGAAAAAGTCTGGAAGGTAGGCGGACTTTATACTCAGGCGATTGAAAAGATTGTGTACTGGTTGAAGAAAGCGGAAACGGTTGCCGAAAATGATGCACAGAAAGCTGTGATCAGCAAACTGATTCAATTTTACGAAACAGGCAGCCTGAAAGACTTCGATGAATATGCTATCCTTTGGGTGAAAGACCTTGATTCAAGAATTGACTTCGTTAATGGCTTTACAGAAAGTTACGGCGATCCGCTGGGAGTGAAAGCCAGCTGGGAATCACTGGTCAACTTCAAAGACTTGGGTGCTACGCACCGCACAGAGATTATCAGCAGCAATGCGCAATGGTTCGAAGATCATTCGCCGGTTGATAAATCTTTCAAAAAGGAAAAGGTAAAAGGGGTATCTGCCAAGGTGATCACTGCCGCTATTCTTGCCGGCGACTTATATCCTGCAACTGCCATCGGCATCAATCTTCCGAACGCTAACTGGATTCGTGCCCATCACGGCTCTAAGTCAGTTACTATCGGCAATATCACAGATGCTTATAATAAAGCTGCCCACGGTAACGGATTCAATGAAGAGTTTGTCTGCAATGACGAAGAGAGACAGCGGATCGACCAATATGGCGACCTGACAGGTGAACTTCATACAGACTTACATGAATGTCTGGGACATGGTTCGGGCAAATTGCTTCCGGGAGTAGACCCTGACGCTTTGAAAGCGTATGGTTCCACTATAGAAGAAGCACGTGCCGACCTGTTCGGATTGTATTATGTGGCCGACCCGAAACTGGTGGAACTGAAACTTGTTCCGGATGCGGAGGCTTATAAAGCTGAATATTATACTTTCCTGATGAACGGTCTGATGACTCAGCTTGTACGTATCGAACCGGGAAATAATATCGAAGAAGCTCATATGCGCAACCGTCAGCTGATTGCCCGCTGGGTATTTGAAAAAGGTGCTCCCGACAAAGTGGTCGAAATGGTGAAGAGGGACGGAAAGACCTATGTTGTAGTCAATGATTATGAGAAAGTCCGTCAGTTGTTTGGTGAACTGCTGGCTGAAATCCAGCGAATCAAATCGACCGGTGATTTTGAGGGTGCCCGTACATTGGTCGAAAATTATGCCGTGAAGGTTGATCCTGCTTTGCACGCCGAAGTGTTGGCACGCTATAAGAAACTGAATCTGGCTCCTTACAAAGGTTTTATAAATCCGGTTTATGAACTGGTGACTGACAAGGATGGAAATATCACGGACGTTACCGTGTCTTATGATGAAGACTATGTAGAACAAATGTTGCGCTACAGCAAAGATTATTCTCCGTTGCCTTCCGTAAATAATTAATATTGAAAATGGATATAAAAGAACAACTGAAGGATATCAAAACACAGCTCCGTCTCTCTATGAACGGGGCTGTGTCCCAAAGTATGCGTGAGAAGGGATTGGTATACAAACTCAATTTCGGAGTCGAAATCCCCCGCATAAAGATGATTGTCGAAGGGTATGAAAAGAACCATGACCTGGCGCAGGCATTGTGGAAAGAAGACATTCGCGAATGCAAAATCATGGCAGCCATGTTGCAGCCTGTGGATACCTTTTATCCCGAAATAGCTGATATCTGGGTAGAAAGTATCCGTAACATAGAGATTGCGGAACTGACCTGTATGAATCTTTTCCAGCATTTGCCGTATGCCCCTGCTAAATCTTTTCATTGGATGGCTGATGAACAGGAATATGTGCAGACATGCGGTTTCCTGACGGCTGCCCGTCTTTTGATGAAAAAGGGAGATATGACAGAAAGAGCCTCCGGCGAATTGCTCGACCAGGCACTTTGCGCTGTTCATTCAGAAAGCTATCATGTGCGGAATGCAGCTCTTCTGGCTATCCGTAAGTATATGCAGCATAACGAAGAACATGCTTTCCGTGTATGCCGGATGGTTGAAGGAATGGCAGATTCCACAGTGGAAGCGGAGCAGATGCTCTATAATATGGTAAAAGAAGAAGCTAGTGATAAGTATTAAGTAATAAGTATTAAGTATTACCATCATTATCATCTCGCTTCCATCCGCATGGCTAATACTTAATACTTATTACTTAATACCTATTACTTAATCTTCGTCTACTGTATCCAGTTTTAGTTTATCACTATCGTCCCGTTTCTCGTAATACTGCTTCCGCAACGGGTTTACCCGTGCCGCTTTCTCGCGCTGGCGGTTGCGGAATACATCAATCGCTACATAAATAGCCTGACGGAAAGAGTCTTCGCTGGCCAGTCCTTTACCAGCGATGTCATAGGCTGTTCCATGAGCCGGAGAGGTACGTACAACCGGCAGTCCGGCGGTATAGTTCACACCGTCTTCCATAGCCAGGGCTTTGAACGGAGCCAGTCCCTGATCATGATACATAGCAAGGATTCCGTCAAAGTGAGTATAATTGCCCGAACCCATAAAACCGTCCGCAGCATAAGGACCGTAACAAATGATCCCTTTCTCTTCCATTTCTTTCATGGCAGGGATAATGATTTCCTGTTCTTCCATACCTAGCAGTCCGCCGTCTCCTGCATGAGGATTCAGTGAAAGCACTGCAATACGGGGCGCACCGATACCGAAATCCTGTTTCAGACAACGATGGAAAATCATCAGCTTTTCCTGAATCAGTTCCTTGGTGATTGTTGTAGCAATCTCCCTTACCGGAATATGCGTCGTTACTAAAGCCACACGAAAATCGTTTTTCATCAGGATCATCAGTGACTTGTTTCCATTGCCCAGACGTTCTTCAATATACTCCGTATGACCGGGGAAAGAGAACTCTTCCGACTGAATGGTATGTTTGTTGATCGGAGCTGTCACAATGACGTCGATCAGCCCCTCACGATACTCTTCTATGGCACGCTCCAAAGCACCCAATGCAGCCTTACCTGCTTCGGGATCGGGTTTGGAGAATTCCACTTTCACTTCGTCATCTGTACAGTTCACTACACTCAGACGGTTGTATCCGGCTTCGGAAGCTGTGTTGACAATGCTGAAATTAGCCTGTACATCCAGTGCTTTACGATGGTAAGCCGCTACTTTAGGTGAACCGTAGATAATCGGAGTACATAGCTCAAGCATGGTAGGGTCTGAGAATGTCTTCAAGATCACTTCATAACCTACCCCGTTGATATCTCCTTGGGTAATGCCGATTCTTATTTTGTTTTCTTCCATGTTTTTATTTATTAGTTGGTTCCGCTTCTCTGGTTACCCCCAGTGGAATCTGACTCTGCTGAGCTTCTTGCGGAAGTTTCAGCGTATAAAGAGATGCTTCCATCTGGCGAACCAGGTTGCGTTTCATTTTATCGGGTGAATATACAAATATTTCTGCTGTAATAATACGTTGGTTCTTCTGATCCAGACGAGTATGGGAAACGAACGGGCCACCCATGAAGTCACCCTTCATGCGCCACAATCCACGAGCTTCCATCGTGTAGTCATTGTGCACGTTGATCGGACGAACATCGGTCAGTAACGAGTCTGTCGACATATATACGCCTTCTTTATATCCGGGGATATTGGCTTTCATCACAGAATCGCGCTTATGAACAAAGTATTCTTTGGTGAATGTATCCTTGTCAGTATAAGGATAAGAATACATCACGAAATTGCGATCCGCGCTGCCTGTATTGGTAGATGCCCAGAAGAAGTCCTCTCCTGTCTTGGAGTTATTCAGTTCGGAAGGTATCCAGATATCGCAGTCAAACAGACTATCTACCTTATTTGAGATAAAGTTGTTGTGCTTTTCCTCCAGCAAAGTAATCTGACGGTTCATTTCAGCGCGAGTGAAGAAGTCGATAATCGTCTGCTTGTTTTCTTCGACAAACTTCTCAAACACTTCTTCGTTCGGAGCCTGAATGGTCAGTATCATCTGTGGAGAAGCATAAACGTCTTTCGCATACTTGAAAGTACCTTTGGTATAAATATCTTTTATATCTACTATCACAATATTACGGATCAACTTCAGCGTAGAATCATAGTCCTTCGGTGAAGTATACATAATCCGGAAAGAAGGTTCCGACTGGGGCAGTCCCGGCATGTCAGAATCAAGCACATCATGCAAGGCCCTTCCGGCGGCACGGTCCCACACTCCCGCATCTACTACAACCAACAGTTCATACGGACGACCGCTAGAGGTATGATTCCCCTTTAATCCACAAGAAGCAACTACGAAGGCTACCAGAGCCATGCTTAAATAAAAAAAGTACTTTTTCATGATGTTCGATTTTTATATTAACTTTTATTATTTTCCTCCTGTTTCACAGTCGACAGCATACCGCATGCCGCAAAAATATCCTCTCCCCGCGAAGCACGAATGGTAGTGAAAAGCCCGTGCGTAGTCAGATAGTCACGGAAACGGGTCATCGTATCCATATCCGCTCCCTCAAGGTCTACGCCCGGTATGGCATGAAAACGAATCAGATTGATTCTGCAATCCAATCCGCGAAGGAGCTTCAGCAACTCTTTGGCATATATCTGCGAATCATTGAGTCCTTTAAAAACAATATATTCAAATGAAAGTCGACGCTGTTTGCTAAAATCATAGTTTTTTAACAGTTCCGCCATTTCGGTAATAGAGAACGCTTTTTCCGCCGGCATTAACTCGGAACGCTGGGCCGCCACCGGAGAATGCAGGCTGATAGCCAGATGGCAATCGCTTTCTTCGATGAACCGCCGCAGTCCTTTCCGCAGTCCTACTGTGGAAAGAGTGATACGCTTCGGACTCCATGCGTAACCGTAAGAGGCGGTCAGCACTTCCAATGCTTTAAGTACTTCATCGAGGTTATCAAGCGGCTCGCCCATCCCCATCATCACTACGTTGGTCAGTTTGTCGCGTTCCGGCAATGAATGGATCTGATTGATTATCTGGTTGGCGGTCAGATTGGCGGTAAAGCCTTGCTTGCCGGTCATACAGAACTTACAGTTCATCTTGCAACCGACCTGTGAAGAGACACATAACGTCGCCCGGTCGTCATCCGGAATATAAACCGATTCAACAAAATGGTTATCGCCCACTCTGTACAGATACTTCACCGTGCCGTCCACAGAACGCATTTCATCCACAGGGGGGAGTGCTCCTACCTCATAGTCCTGTTTAAGCAACTCACGGTGTTTCAATGACAAATTAGTCATCTCATCAATCGAGGTCACCTTCTTTTCGTAAAGCCAGGACGCAATCTGCTTGGCGGCAAAACCGGGCATTCCCAGCCTTTTTGCCAATGCTTGAAGCTCTACGAGGGTCATTCCTAAAAGGGGATATTTAGACATTCTTCTTTCTGTTGATGGTTTATATCTGCAAATGTAAGGAAATAAAGTCAGTTTCACCACAGATTAACACAGATTTTCACAGATTAAGAAGAGGAAGAAGAAGGAAGAAGTGAATTCTCAGGTGCAGAGATGCAGAAAAAGATAGAAAAAAACATAGAGAACGCAGAGAAGATAGAGAGCATGGAAAATGTAGAAAATGTAGAAAATGTAGAAAACGCAAAAGACGCGAATCAACCGGATTCATTCATAATAATCCGACTAATTCACGTCTATATGGTGCACCACACTAATTTATTACAGCATTCAAAGATTTTCACTCACCTTTTTAATCTGTGAAAATCCGTGTAATCTGTGGTGAAATAAGTTAGAAGAACAGGAAGCGTGTATCCTTTACATTTGCTTTCAGATACAAGTCGTTCATCAGACGGCTGGCGAAGCGAGCGTGCATATTAGCCAACGTAGTTTCTTCCGTTTTCGCGTCAAATGTCTCGTTCAGTTTGTCCTTGCCGTAAACTTGCAGTACAAATACTCCGGCATTACCCTTGATAGGTGTGCTCAACTTGTTCATTTCAGCAACAGAAGCATAGGCGCCTACCAACGGTTCACTGCTGCGCAATGCGGAAACATAAGCAGGAGCGGCGAAGGTAACCATCTTCAAAGAATCGCTTACAGCGTTAGTCATAGACTTGTATTGGTCGAATGAAGTGGCATTTGCCGATTTCATATCCGCCATAATCTTTTCAGCCTTCTTGTCTTTTACGATTTCAGCTCTCAACTGATCCTGTACAGACTTCAAAGAACGGTATCCTTCCGGTTTGATGCTCACCAAGCCTACAACCATCATGTGATCGCTTTCGCCACATTCGTACAGGCCGGAAACTTCACCCGGTTTAGCTTTATCAAATGTCCATCTCAAAGCTTCTTTAGTACCTCTCACGCCACCGATACCGTGTTCAGAGCTGTTCAAGTCTGCTCTGTCAAGCAATCTGTATCCGGCTTCTTCAGCGTTAGCCACCATCTTCTCAACACTAGGATTGGCTGCGATAAACTGGCTGAAATCATTGTAAGCACGATTGTAAGTTTCTTTACTGAACTCTACTTCACGCTTGACAACAGCTACTTTATATTTGTCTTTTACAGCTTTCTTGTTGGTTACTTGCAGAATTACGTTTGCTTGTCCCATCGGTAAGTTCACCAATTCGTTCACACCTGTATTGTTGATGGCAGAGATGAATTTCAGGTTATCACCGTCGATCTGCGCACCTTCGTACTGAGCGGCAGTCAACCAATTAGAATCACCAGTCTGACCGTATTTTTTAGCCAGCTCCACAAAGTTGGCGCCACCTTTAATCGCATTGTAGATACTGTCTGCCAATGTCTTTGTCTTCAACGCATCTTCCGCGTATACCTGAATCTGGCGGAATTCGACAGAGTCGGCAGCAGCAGCCTTAGCAACAATCTTGAAAGAGTTGATTGTGTTATCGGCACCATTGTAGTAAGGACCGTATACCGCACCTACGGAAGCAGAGTCCAAACGTGCCACTACATCCGACGGGAAAGCAGTCTTGTTATAGAACAAGTCTACGTACGGAGCATCCGAACCTACCGATCGGATAAAAGAAGTGTAATCGTCTGTTGTAGTAGCCAACTGAGCAGTTGCCTCGTCCACTTCTTTCTGGATAGCAGCTCTGTCCTCAGGGCTTGCAGTCACCTGTACATCGATGTACTTGATGTCACGAGTTTCCTGATATTGCTTGAATTGTTCTTTCTTCTTGTTATACAGTTCTTTCAGTTCCGATTCTTTCACTACGATTGTAGAATCTACTACTGAAGAGTAAGGAATGCCTGCCAGCAACACATTGTATTGATTCACTCTTGCGTCGAAAGCGTCCTGAGCCTCTACCGGGTTAGAAAGAAGAGCTTTAGCGACCAAAGCCTGGTATTTTTCAGCCAAACGACTTTGAATCAAAGTTTTCTGAATAAACGACCAGTATTTATACATATTATTGTATTGTTCGGCATACTGTGCCGGCATCTGTGATTCGTTCATCTTAGCATATTCACAAAGGAACTTGTTACTTTTGATACGGTAAATACATATTTGGGTACATAAGTTTTCTTTAAAAGAGATGCATTTCCTGTAATAGACATAATTGCCTGATTCGTAGATTCACTCATAAAGTTAAATAACGTCTGTCCAATAATCAAATATACCGGAAATTTTTCAATATCCGAACGAAACATATTGGAAAAAACAATTACCATGATCACCATGATCATTAACGGATTTAAGATGCTCCATAAGTATCCCAGAATACTTCTGCGATATTTCAGCTTTATATCTTTTATTACCAGCTGCTGCATTAAAAATCTATATTTATAAAATCCCTCTAAGCGTTTAATAAATATATTCATAACCAAATAACTCCTTTACAGATTTATCTTATCGTACAAATATACGTCGGAGAAAGATCCTTCTGCGGCTTCCCGGCGGAAACATACGATTTAACTTCCTCATATCAATTTTTATTATTATCTTACTGGGCTTTAATTTAAAAAAACGGACGCTGCCTGTTGATCCCATATCCCTGTCTATTTCCGTATTGTAAAAGCGAAGGTAGGAAAGCTCTGCACACTTTGCCCCATTCTCTCTCTGGTATGTATAAAATATGCCAAATAATCGTTCAGCCAAAAATCCCATCAAACGTGGTTCTATCTCTTTCCTCTGCTTCTTAATTTCTCGCTCAAATTCTGTCAAAATTGTAAACAGCCACTCCATATACCTGAAAAACAATTCCTTTTTCATGATATACATATTCATATAATATACTTCTTTTGAATTCATGTATTTTTGAGCTGCAGCATTGTATTGCGGATAAAATCTTTTCAAAATGTCCAGTACCCATTCTAAATCTGCCGCTTTATGGTACTGACAAAATTGTTTATATGCTGTCGTATCAATTTTCTCTCGTAGTATTGTTATCAGATCGTATTGACCGATCTGTTTCTCCATATAATCTGCATCCAATTTGAATTTTGTTAAATCATCTCGGATATCATCTATTTCAATATACGGAAATCCTTTTTTTCGGCCTTTCAAGTCTCCATTAGCACAAACTGGATATATATTCGCAAATGACATATATCTGCGATAATGAAAGAATCCATAATAATCATTTTCCGTATTTTTCCAAGCCCAATACTGTGCTGTCAGCTCACAATACTGGGAGTTTTTAGCAGAAATATTATCCCCATTATTATCGTATTCCATTCGTTCATATCTGGCTTCTGTGCTTGCTGTCCCAACCTGAATCGGTACCAGTAAGCGATTATCCAGTACATATGTGGGCTTATGACAAGCAACAAAAATCTGAATACGTGGTTTCATTGTCATTCTTTTACACCTTCCGTACTTTCCTTCAGAAACATAATTTTGGGTGTCATCAAAATCAGCTTCAGATCTAACAGCAGAGAATACTTTCTGATATACATCAAGTCTAACTTCAGTTTATCATAAAAAGTGGTATTATACTTTCCATATACCTGTGCATACCCGGTCAGTCCCGCTTTTACTTTCAGCCGGAGTACGAATTCCGGAATTTCTTCCGTATACTGATCCGCAATAATCTGACGCTCCGGGCGGGGTCCCACAACAGACATCTCACCCTTTAAGATATTTACAATCTGCGGAAGTTCATCTAATCGTGTAGCACGCAAGAGCCTTCCTATTGGTAAAATTCTCGGATCTCTATCCGTTGCCAATACAGGGCCCGATGTTTTCTCTGCATCTACTATCATCGTGCGAAATTTATAAATCATAAAATGCTTTCCATCTTTAGTAAGTCGCTCCTGTTTATAAAACACAGGCCCTCCATCTGTACACTTAATTCCAATAGCAGCACTGAGAAATACAGGCGAAAAAATCATCAACATTAGAAGAGCAACTACAATATCCTCGGTCCTTTTTAACCACTGCTGTTCAATGCTAAGTCCCATGTTGCGTGATAACATAAGCGGAGTATCGAATAATGTTAACTCATCTGAAGTCCGTAGCAACACATCTGAAATTTTCGGAACACTGTAACTGCGAATACTTGATGTATAACAGTACTTCAACAATATATTCCTTTCATGTGATGGCAGATCTCCCAACACTACTGCATCATATTGGTCTATTTTCTTTTTTATATCTTCCACTCTGCTTTTGTAGGAAATCACTTCACAAATCTGGTATTTATCATCTCTGGCATTCATTTTATCCCTGAGGTGATAATCTTTCCTATCGCCTTCCACGAAAAGCATTTTTCTTGGAGGAAACATATTGCGATAACCTGTTTGAAAAAGCATTGTCCAAATTATAATAAAAGCTATTTCTGCTAATGTCATTGGAAGCAAATAAATCGGATTTACCAGACGTCTGTCAATTACTGCAATTTGAAGATACGTTACAATATTACTAAACAAAACGGATATAATCTGTGAATAAATAAGGTTTCCGTTTTTTAAATAACCGATTTTAAAACCTCCATATGTACTCATAAAAAACGCAAGGAGAATTCCATATATCAGCACCATCATCCAATTACCTCTTCGGTAAAATGGAGCCTGAAGTATAGTTTCATTATAATAGCCGCTCCATACAACCGCATAAAGCAGACACAAGCCTAAAAGCATGATAACTGCAAAGCTCAATTTTATCAGACGTTTATATCGTTCTCTTATCTTACTGTCTCTCATAATTCACTCAATTCTTTCTCCATATCACATAGGAGATTTTTATATAATAAGGCATAATAAACCTTTGTACAGTATAGCATCTAATACCCTTTTTCGCAACTTTACAATAGCCGAAAAGCCTTGGAAAACCTTTAATATTTTATTAAAAGAGCCATATTTTCCCACTGATCTGCATCCATTTTCCTTGTTGCCATAACAAAATAAGATTGGCACCTTCAATTCTGCCAAGGTACCAATCTTTAAATTTTCTTACTAATTCTGTTTTTTGATGATCATGATGGGAATGGCAGTGCTCAGAAAAAAACAGAATTAGTCAG
>OGNW01001449.1_pt1 | contig 12889 bp, 6 predicted proteins | sample 1573591 | NCBI WGS metagenome assembly OGNW01 (sample SAMEA2581894, study PRJEB24529) | metagenome | biome: Human gut stool | place: China | collected 2011
ACGCTCAGACTGTCATCGAGGAGCAAAAGGACAAATATCTGCGCCTGTCCGCCGAATTCGACAATTATCGTAAACGCACCATGAAGGAAAAGGCGGAACTGATTCTGAACGGTGGAGAAAAAAGTCTCAGCAGCATTCTTCCGATAGTGGATGACTTCGAGCGTGCCATCAAAACGATGGAGACGGCAACCGATGTGAGTGCCGTGAAAGAAGGTGTCGAGCTGATTTATAATAAATTCATGGCTGTATTGGGGCAAAACGGTGTAAAGGTTATCGAGACTAAAGACCAACCGTTGGATACCGATTATCACGAAGCCATCGCGGTAATCCCTGCACCATCTGAGGAACAGAAAGGTAAGATTCTGGATTGTGTACAAACGGGTTATACATTGAACGACAAAGTGCTCCGCCACGCTAAAGTGGTAGTAGGGGAATAAGGACAACCCATAAAACTCATATTTTTTTAAAGAAGCATGGCAGAAAAAAGAGACTATTACGAAGTACTGGAGGTGACAAAGACGGCCACAGTAGAAGAAATAAAAAAGGCTTACCGCAAAAAAGCGATTCAATATCACCCCGACAAGAATCCTGGCGACAAGGAGGCGGAAGAGAAGTTTAAGGAAGCTGCGGAAGCGTATGATGTATTGAGCAATCCGGAAAAACGTTCGCGTTATGACCAGTTCGGTCATGCGGGAGTGAGCGGTGCGGCAGGAAATGGAGGGCCGTTCGGCGGTTTCGGTGGCGAAGGCATGTCGATGGATGATATTTTCTCCATGTTCGGTGATATCTTCGGAGGTCGCGGTGGCGGTTTCGGAGGTTTTAGCGGATTCGGTGGAGGCGGTGGAGGCTCACAGCAACGCCGGTACCGGGGTAGCGATCTTCGCGTCAAAGTGAAACTGACTTTGAAGGAAATCTCTACGGGAGTGGAAAAGAAGTTTAAATTAAAGAAATATGTTCCGTGCGATCAGTGCCACGGTTCGGGCGCCGAAGGTGACGGAGGTTCGGAAACGTGTCCTACTTGTAAGGGTAGCGGTTCGGTGATCCGTAATCAGCAGACGATTTTGGGCACGATGCAGACTCGCGTCACGTGTTCTACTTGTGGCGGTGAAGGTAAGATCATCAAGAACAAGTGTAAGAAGTGTGGTGGCGACGGAATCATCTACGGTGAAGAAGTAGTAACGGTGAAAATCCCTGCCGGAGTAGCTGAAGGCATGCAGCTTTCTATGGGTGGCAAGGGTAATGCCGGTAAACATAACGGTGTGCCGGGTGACTTGCTGATTCTTGTAGAGGAAGAACAACATCCGGACTTGATTCGCGATGAGAACGACTTGATTTATAATCTGTTGTTGAGTTTCCCGACTGCCGCGTTAGGCGGTGCTGTGGAGATTCCGACCATCGACGGCAAAGTAAAAGTGAAGATTGATTCGGGCACACAACCGGGCAAAGTACTTCGCCTGCGCGGCAAGGGATTGCCAAATGTGAATGGATACGGAACGGGAGATTTACTCGTGAATGTCAGTATTTATGTGCCGGAAACGCTCAATAAGGAGGAAAAAAGTACATTGGAAAAAATGGAAACTTCCGATAACTTCAAGCCCAGCACTTCGGTGAAGGAGAAGATTTTCAAGAAGTTCAAGAGTTTCTTCGACTAATTTTTTTTATGAGAAGGTGCGACATAATGAATAGTAAACCTGCGTATTACTATTCATTATGACACACGATAAGACGTCTACAGGTATTAATATCCCGGGTTCTGTGTCAAATTCGTGTTCATCACCCGTATTTTCTCCGGTATAGGAAATACAGTTGTATATCCACTTGCTTCATCCGGCAGTTGCGGACGGCTGCTGTAAGCTCTTGTAAACTTCCCGAAGCGGACTAAGTCCTGTCGTCTCCATCCTTCCCAAGCCAGTTCCAGCTGACGTTCGGCAAGGATATTCTCTAAAGTGGCAGTGCGGGGAGAAGCGTTGACACGGCTACGAACTTCATTGAGTTCTTCATCTCCGTTTGCTCCGTTCCGGACTTTCGCTTCACTCTTCATCAACAAAGCGTCTGCATAGCGGAACAATACAATGTCATTCTCCATCAACTTACCGTCTTTTGTGGCAGTCGGATCGACTTCATACTTTTTCATGCGGGCTCCTGCGGTTTGTTCGTATGGGGTGTCTGTTATATCCAGAGATACTTTCCAGGGCAGATATTCCAGTACCGTTCCATTATCCAGTTTGATTATGTTTCCTTTCAGGTCGTGGACAATTCCTGCAAAATAGCAAATATCAAAACGGGGATCTTGTTCCGCGGTTTCATAACCGAAAGTTTCGAGGGCTTCAATGGTGGCGCTGGGACCGTTCTCACCGCTTAGTCCGTAAGCCTTGGCGTGATTATAGTGGCGGGAACGGAAGAGATATTGCATCTGGTTGGTGTACAGAGTTTTATTCATCGGGATAGTGAAGACATTCTCTACGGACGGTTCGTTGAATATAGAGAAATTCGTTTCGTATTCCGGTTCCAGTTTGTAGCCCATAGTCTTGAGTTGGTCACAATAGTAGATGACTGTTTCCCAGGCATTTAGTTCGCTGCCGTTCACTGTGAACTTTATATTTTTTCCATCCGGGCGTTGTCCGTCCGTCCAATCATTGTCTGTATAAACTTCGGAGTTCAAAGCCAGTTTGGCCAGTAGGAAAGTTACCACGGGGCGAGTGATACGGCCATAGTAAGGGCCGGACTGGTTGCTATGTGCATCGCTCAACAAAGGAGCCGCCTCTTGCAATTCCTTGACAACAAAGTCAAAGACCGTTTTCCGTTCACTTTGCACTACATCTTTCATTGCTACGGAAGAGGATTGAACTAGCGGGATGCGTCCGAACAAATCCATCAGGTAATAATAATACATAGCCCGCATGGCACGTACTTCGGCACGGTATGCCGGCAGTTCCGTAGCGGAATGAGTTTCGGCGAATTTGTCTATCCGTTCCAGTGATTTGTTACTTAACATGACGACTTTATAGAGATATTCCCATGTAGCCTGAATGGCATCATTCTCTATTCCCCAATCGTGCAGGTAAAGTCCTTGCCAAAAACCACCGTCATACCAGTCACCTCCACGGGTGGGGATAATGGCTTCGTCGGAGGTAAAGGTGTTCAGGTCGTAGACTCCCCTACCCGTTCCCTGCAATCCCTGACTATCACTATAACCGCCTACGTATGTATAAAGCGAAGCTACTGCATTGAGATATACTTCCGAGATTGTATTGTAAACGTCATCTTCGGGTAACTTATCTTTCGGATTTTCCTCCAAAAACTTACTACATGAGAATAAACCCAGGCACATTGCCAGAAAGAATCCTAACCGACTTTTATTTTTCATATATTGTTTCATCATCTCCTCCTCCATTAAAAGTTAATACTCAATCCCAGTGTGTACGTCCGCGCCAACGGATATCCCCGTTTATCATCCACGCCTAAAGTGGAGTTCACTGTTGAACTGTTAATCATGGGTGAAAGTCCCGAATAACCGGAAATGGTTGCCAGGTTGTTGACTGTAAATGCCAGACGCAGGGAACGGACATATTTCTTCAGTTTCTGTACTTTCTCAATCGGCACGTTCCAACCCAGCGTCACATAGTCGAAGTTGACATAATCTCCCTTTTCCAACCAATAGTCGGTGGCGGTTTGATCCTTGATGTTCTGTTTCGGGGCTTTCTTCATTACGTTATAGTCGGGAAATATATTCATGTTCATATAGGTCAGGGAGGTTCCGTTGTAAATTTTATGTCCGAAAGCTCCGTTAACCTGCAAAGACAGGTCGAAACGCTTGTAGCGGAAACTGATGTTGGAGCCAAGAATCGTTTTAGGTACGGCTTGTCCTGCCACGTAGCGGTCTTCACCATCTTCAAGGCTGACACCTCCGCCATTCAGATCGGCGATGCCATAGGTGTATCCACCGTTTCCATCGGATTCGAGTCCCGTACTGTGGGGAAGATAGAACACGCCCAACGGTTGACCCACCATCTGATATACGATGTGGTTGTATCCTCCGTGAAAGCCGGCTCCGTCGAGGCTGGCAAGACTTTTATATTCGGGGGCAGAAAGCATTTCGCCGTTGTACATACCGCTTAATGAGAGCAGTTTGTTGCGCTGGAAAGTGATATTGGCATTGATATTCAGTTCCATATCCTTGGTCTTCAAGGGGGTGATGCCGATGGCGATTTCCGTACCCCAGTTGCGCATGGAACCGATGTTGGCAAGTAAGGTGTTATAGGTGAAAGGCGGTACGCTTACGTTGTAAAGGTAAAGCATGTCTGTGGTTCGGGAGTTGTAATAGTTGGCGGAAAGCAGCAGGCGGTTGCCGAAAAGAGCTACGTCGATACCGGTATTAAAGGTATGTTTCACTTCCCATTTCAGGTCGGGATTTGTGTTCCGTAAGTCTCCTAAAGATACGACGGCGGAGTTTCCGACGGGGACTACACCGTTCGGCTTTACAAGGTTCAATGTAGTGTATGAGTCAATCCCGCTCTGATTACCTGCCAGACCGTAGCCAATACGGAATTTCAGATTATCCACCATCGGCAACTGCTTCATAAATTCTTCTTCACTAATCACCCATGCGGCAGATGCGGAGGGGAAGAATCCCCATTTATGGTTCGCTCCGAATTTGGAGGAAGCATCTGTACGGGCGTTCAGCGTCAGTACGTAGCGGTCGGCGTATGTATAGTTGAAACGTCCCATGAAAGATGCCAGACGGGGTTGGTCGTAGTAAGAATTAGTGCCTTCCCACAAGCGGAGTGCGCCTGCCTGAAGATTATTATACCCGAATTTGTCGGTGCTGAAATTGCTTACTGTTGTATAATATCCCGTGTAGGTTTCTTTTTGAAGTTCGGCAAGTGCCAACACGTCAAAGAAATGTTTTTTCCAGTTTTTCTTATAGGTCAGCATCATGTTGCCCAGCAAGGATTCTCGCTTTTTGGTTCCTTTGTAAGCCTGGCCGTTCGCCCAGACGGAGGTGGGGAGGTATTGCGAATTTTCCACGATATTATAGGTATAGGCACCGAAGAGGTTTAGTTTCAATCCTTCCAGCAGATTGAAAGTCAGACGGGCGTGCGTGCTGATGTGCGAAGTGGCATCATCGTCCTGCACTTCCATCCATGCCAATGGATTGGTGATTTGGCTGGCAGTCGTTATTCCGTCCCAGGAATTGGTGACGGGGTCTTTATGGTTGGGATAGGTGGGGTTGAATGTGGCTGCCGAATAGAACGTTTTCTGATAATCCACCAGATTATGATTCTTCTGAATGGAACCGAACATTCCCAGCTCGCAGTTCAGGAAGCCGTCGAACATTTTCTGATTCATGTTCATATTCGAAGTGAAGTTTTTCATGTCTTCATTCAAAATCACTCCCTGACGATCCATGAAACCAAGAGAAACACGATAGCTGGACTCACTGGAACCACCATAAAAGGCGATGTGATGGTTTTGTTGTAGTCCTGTCTGTTCAATCTCTTTCTGAAAATCGGTGTTATTTCCTTTATCCAGAATGGAAATCCCGCGTTCCGAGGCGACACGGCGGTACTCATCGCCGGACAGCATTTTCAGATTCTTGTAGACGGTGGAAATTCCGAAGCTACCGTTGTAGGCTACCTGTGTTCTGCCGCTCATTCCTTTTTTAGTGGTGACCTCGATCACACCGGAAGCTCCTCGTGAACCGTACTGTGCGGTTTCGGAAGCGTCTTTCAGGATGGTAAAACTCTCAATATCCGTAGGGTAAATGGAGGTAAGCATACTCAAGTCGCCAAATACTCCGTCGACGATTATCAAAGGGTCATTGCCACTGGTCAGTGAGGTGGTTCCCCGCAGGCGTACCGCATCCAAGGCTGCCGGACCGTTTGATCCGCGTTGGATGGTCAAGCCCGGCACACGTCCGCGGATTGCTTCCAAAGGGTTCGTTATCTGGTCTTTATTCATCTGTGTCTCCGTAATCTTCTCTACGGAGCCGGAGAGGGTTTTCAAACTTCCGGTGGCATATCCAACAGTTATCAATGAGTCTATGGGCGTGGTAACGGGTATCTCCTGAGCGAATATATCACTACACGAAGCTGACAAAAGAAGAGTGAGCAATGTTAGTTTACCGTGTCGTCGTATCATAATTGTTAGTTTTTAAGGTAATACTATAAATATAACAAAAAAAGAAGGAATCTGGTTGAGTGGATTCCTTCTTTTTTTTATTTTTGGGACACGGAATACCGCACGGTTATTTCACGGATTATTTCACGATTATCTCATCTGTGAATATCCAGCCTCCGAACTCTTTTCCGGCTTGAGCCTGATAGCGAATGTATCTTCCTGTCGCATTCCCCTTCCATGAGATGTCCGTAAACTGGATAGGAATTTCTTTGGTGACTTCAAAAGTCCGATGTTCCAATTCCGTAAAATTGGTTCCATCGTCAGAGACAGAGATTGTGACAGACTCAGGCAAAAACACCTCCGCACCCGTCACTTGCATGAAAGCAGCAGTAACGGAATGAATGGGAGTAACAGTTTCCATATCGATTGTCACATCCAACCGGTCACCATCAATAAATCCCTGCCAACAACCGTCTCCATACGTCCAATCGCCACGTATGCCGTCCGTTAGAGCGGTATTGCCCTGTGCCGGATAATGGGGACTATACGACGAATTGTATATTACCTTCTTACCCAATGCCAGATGGGCAACGGGTTGTACGGATTCCGGACGACTGCCGATCTCATTCTTCAAATCGAAAGGATGATACCCCTTTGCCTGTAACTCTCTCACCGCTTTCAAGGCGCGGTCATGGAAATCCGGCCATGACTTACGCTCGGGAGCAGACCAAGCCACTTCCGCCAATGCGAGGATACGGGGATACATCATATATTCAACCTGTTCGGGAGTGGGAATATATTCCACCCATAAGTTACCCTGCACACCGTAAACAAGTTTAGCCTGCTCTGTAGTCAGGGAAACGGAAACCGGATCGTACGAATACACTTTCTTCAATGGCAGATATCCGCCGATAGCTTCCGGCTGTGAATAGGGTGCATCCTGATAACTGTCCAGATAACAATAAGCACCGGGTGTCATGACAGCCCGATGACCGGAGGTTACGGCAGCAATCCCACCTTCTTCTCCACGCCAGGACATAACAGTAGCATTGGGAGCTATACCTCCTTGCAAGATCTCGTCCCATCCCAGCAAATGACGGCCGTGGGCATTGAGGAACTTCTCAATGCGGTGTATCAGGTAACTTTGCAGTTCATCTACATTGGCAAGATGTTCATCTTTCATTCTCTTTTGACACTTCGGGCACGTTTTCCATGCCGACTTGCCAGGCTCATCACCACCGATATGAATATATTCTGACGGAAAAAGTTCCATGACTTCGGTCAGCACATTTTCGAGAAAGGTAAAGGTTTCTTCATTACCGACACAGAAGTCCGAATTCTTGTACGGCTCGCCCGAACAGGACAGTTGCGGATAAGCAGCCAGCACTTCTTCCGAATGGGAAGGCATTTCTATTTCAGGGATGACCGTCATATAATGCTGACGGGCGTATTCAAGTATCTCACAAATGTCTTTCTGAGTATAATAACCGCCGGAAGCTCCGGGTTCATTGAAGCGAACGTATTCGCGTCCACCGTTCCACCATTTCTTCCAGTTCGGTTCCGTACGCCAAGCGGCAAAGTCAGTGAGCAAAGGATATTTCCTTATCTCAATGCGCCAGCCTGCCGCATCAGTCAGATGCAGATGAAGCCGGTTTATTTTATAAAAAGCCAATGCGTCTATCTGCTTCTTCACAAATTCTTTGGAGAAGAAATGGCGGGAAACATCGAGCATAAAACCACGATAAGCAAAACGAGGAGTATCCTCTATTTCAACGGATGCGACGGAATAGCCCGTGCCCGAAGGGGTAAGCAACTGTAATAGCGTCTGCATTCCGTAGAATAATCCGGCTCCGGAAGTTGAACAGATAATGATTCGTCGGGGAGTGACGGACAGTGTGTAACTTTCCGGAGAGGGCAACCGGTCATTCTTTTCGGTTATCAACAGTGAAAGTACTTGGCGTACGTCCTTTTTCGAACCTTTCTTCAACGAAACAGGAAGTGCTTGCAGACAGTTCTCCCAAAGTCTCGCTTCTTCCCCCTCTAAGTTTGTATAAAGCTTTGTCTTTTCTGATAGAAAAAAGTAGTCCGCACCCTGCTCCATTTTCAATGGAACAGGAATTACGGACTGTGCTTTGATGGGATGCACCGCAAGGCACATCCCTAATATCCATAAGAAAAGACAAACTTTAGCGTATCTATTTCTTATATTCATTAATCAATACTGATTTCGTCTACAAACAAGAAACTGTTTTTACCTTTTCCACCATGCCATGCCGGCATTGATTTCTCCGGTGATGCAATAACTCTTACATACTGCGTTTTCACCGGAGTAAAGGTCAACTTATGATCATAGACACCGTCTTTATCATCTTCTTTCATTTCCGGATATTCTTCGGAAGCAACTTTAGTAAAGTTCTTTCCGTCATCCGAAACTTCTACGGCCACAGTTCTCGCATCGAATACCCAATCGCCTTTGGCCACACAAGTAGAGATGGACACGCTTGAAATCTCTACGGGTTGTTGGAGATCAATCGTCATATCCATGTCATTCCCGTTGAAAGCAATCCAACGGCCGGATTTGTAACTACTGTTTCCTTTCAGACCGTCTATCAATGTAGCAGCTCCCTTGAACATGTATTGTTCATTGATTTTCTGATTGGCAACAATCGGCTTCATGCTGGATTTGCTGAAATCAATTTTCTCGGTAAGCACCTTGCTGTCTCCTAAAGGACGAATAGCTTTGGCAGACAAAGTTGCATTTTCCTTGACTTTCAACACGCCTTCATACAAAGGAGAAGCAACGGTAGGTTCCGTACCGTCCAAAGTATAATGAATAGGGGACTTATCAATAGTAGATAACATAATATCCAATGTTCCTTCTGTCGGATTCGGTTCAAATTGGACCTGCACTTCAAAGACGTGTTTAGCATAATTATATCCTTCGGCTTCATACCATTTGATTAACTGAGGAAGCCGAGACAGGAAGTCTGCATAATTCTTCTTATCGGGATTCGTCCACTGAACTTCACACAAAGCAGCCCAACGGGGCAATACCATATATTGCGCATGCGGGAATGTAGCGATATATTCGGTCCAAAGATTAGCTTGTACCCCTTTTATACATTGCTGTTCCTCCGGAGTAAGAGAAGCTGGCATAGGCTCGTAGCTGTATACTCTTTCCATCGGCAGATAACCTCCGATACCGAAAGGTTCATTTTCGATATCTTTAGACTGATAGTAGTCGAAATATAAATAAGTATTTGGAGTCATGATGACATCGTGTTTCTGCTTGGCGGCTTCAATACCTCCTTTTTCGCCGCGCCATGACATCACAGTGGCATTCGGAGCAAGTCCGCCTTCAAGGATTTCATCCCAACCGATAATCTGGCGTCCGTGAGCATTGAGGAATTTCTCGATATGATTGATAATGAAACTCTGCAAACGTTCTTCTTTAGAGTGTTCCTTATCCGATTTCAAGCCCAACGCCTTGGCACGTGCCTGGCACTTCGGACATTGTTCCCATCTTACTTTCGGACATTCGTCACCACCCACATGGATATATTCCGACGGGAAGATTTCAATCAATTCTCCATATACATCCTCGAGGAATTTCAATACCTGATCATTTCCGGCACAAAGCACGTCTTCGGATACTCCCCACTGTCTCCATACTTCGTACGGACCACCGGTACAACCCAGTTCAGGGTAAGCAGCAAGGGCAGCTTGCATATGTCCCGGAAGATCTATTTCAGGAACAACGGTTATGTAACGTTCTGCAGCATATTCTACAATTTCTTTTGCCTGTTTCTGCGTATAAAATCCACCGTAAGGTTTACCGTCATACTCACCGGAGTTGCGTCCGATGACGGTTTCCGTTCTATTGGAACCGATTTCTGTCAGCTTCGGGTATTTCTTGATTTCCAGACGCCACCCCTGGTCGTCCGTGATATGCCAATGCAAACGATTCATGTTGTGCAATGCCTGCATATCGATGTAAGTCTTTATTTCATCTACCGTGAAAAAATGACGGCTGGTATCAAAATGGGCGCCACGATAACCAAAACGGGGAGCGTCTTTGATTTCTACGGCCGGGAGGGCTATATTTGCTCCCACAGCAATAGGCAAAGATTTACGCAAAGACTGGATACCATAAAATACTCCGGCTTCCGTAGAACCGGTAATGGTTACTCCGTCACCGGCAACTTTCAGCTGATAGGCTTCCGGATTCTCATTTTCTGTTCCCAAAGCCAGGATAATGACATTTTTTCCTTCTGTTCCGGCCTCAATGGTAAAGTCTTCTCCCGTAGCCGTCTTCAGATAGTCGGCCAGGAATTTCGCATTGCGCTGCATCTTCTCGTTTCCTTCCGGATAGAGAATCTTTACTCCGCTTTTCAGGATAAAGGGGATTCCCTGCTCTACAACGATTTCCTGAGGCAAAGGAATTACCTGATAATTAGCTTCTTGCTGAACTGACTGGCAAGAAACAAAAAGCCCTGCCACCGCCAAGCATCCGGTTAATTTCAACAGTTGTTTCATAAATTAAAAAATTAAGTGTTAAGTTATTAATAAATTTATGGAGTCAAAGATATTATTTTTCTGCCATATTTCACATTTTCCATCATATTCCACGGATAATTTAACAAAATATATTAATCAGGTAAAACACAATAATCCACCAAAAATAGCTTTCTTCATAATATAATTATCTTATTCTTTAATAATATCTGTAAGCTTCACTGCTTGAAATGTCATGTGTGCTACACTACTTTCGTATAAAATGCCTATAGTTTCTTTATCAATCATAGTCAGACAGCTATATCCCCATCCCGGACCTTCATCCAATAAAAGTTGATGTTCCGGCAGCCAAGTAAGTCCTTTATCCAAACTTGCCTTTATTGTAATATGGTCACGTCCTTTTACTGTATTCGGATTTGAAAATAGAAGGATGTCTTTGTTCAACACATTATCCAGTGCTTTGACATTCAGCAAGCTGGCCATACATACGGGCTCATTAAGTGCCTTACGTGAAGAAGCGTGTTCGGTCCAGCTCTTGCCCAAATCTTTTGTAATGGATACCGCCCGGCTACCTCCTCTGTTATCACGCATATTCAACATCAAAACTCCCGGTTCTATTTCTACAACTTGGGCTTCTGTGGTATTGGTACGGGCCATGTTATGCATCTTCCATGTCTTACCTTGATCCTTGCTATACATAATTCCGGCATTAGGGATACGTGTCGAATCTATAAACTGGGTCGGAAAAACCAATGTACCGTCACTCATCGTTATTCCCCGTCCCGGTCCTTGAAGTAGAAAATACCAGGATGGATCTTTCACCTGTTCCGTTATATTGATTGGTTCCGACCACGTTTTACCATCGTCAGTACTCTTTACCATCATCAATTGTGCTGTATGATTCATATCCGTTCCCGGATGTGAACTCCACCACGCACGCTGATTACCCATACCATGTGTCCATGCAGCAACTATCCATACAGTATTTGTCTTTGTGTCTACCAGAATAGAAGGATCCCCTACCCCATTTTGGGCTTTTGGCAAACCACCATACTCACCAAATGAAAGAGGAAGACGCATTTTTTCCCATGTCTTTCCTCCATCTGTACTACGGCTCAACCCAACATCAACATATTCTTGCAAATCAACGCTACTATTATAACGAACATCATATACTCCTAACAAAGTTCCTTTATTCGTAGTCACCAATCCCGGAATACGGAAAGCTGCCGATCCGTCATCTCCTGCGTGACGTACGCCGATAGCCATTCGATGAGAGATATTCTTAGGAGAAAGATATTTACAAGTCAAATCTCTGCCATCTACTTTTACCGCATATAGTTCAGAGTTTATTCGGGTATATAAAGAAGTCCCTTTTTTCATCTGCAAGCTAATCCAAAAAAAATTTACACCTGGAAATAATTTATAATTACTCTTAAGTACTACTTTATTGGAAGGTCTCACTACTTCCGCACATTTCACCGAATACGACGGATTGGCAGATAAGGTAGTTCCCGGATGAAAACTGGATATATATTCTACAGGAGCCATACACTTTTTATTTCTATGCTGCAATGCCTCCGTGCCTCCATAATAGAGTTTTACTGACTGGATATCGTGCTGTGGCGTGCTTTTGCTGAAATCTAATACGACTTCATTCAGAAACTTACTTTCTTCAGCATCCAAACGAATATAAAACAAAACATTGTCTTGCCGTTCTATCAGAATGGGGATTTGTGTTTCACGGATAAAAACTGTATCTGAAGCTCGGACAGTATCTGAAGCTTGAACACTAAAGAAAAATCCTAATAAAATAAAGAGGAGAAAATAATGATTTCTTTTCATAATGGGGGTATTAGTTAGTTTAACGCGGTAAAGATAGGATTTTTTTTATACAAATTAAGCTTTTTCTTTAAAATACAATATGAGAGCCACAAACTTTCTCTCTATTACCAAGTTCTGGTAGGACTAGTCAATACTTTGACCACCGTTCTGGCTCTTGCTATCATCGATAAGGTGGGCCGCAAGAAACTTGTTTATTACGGAGTTTCGGGAATGGTTGTTTCTCTGATTCTCATCGGCCTGTACTTCCTCTTCGGAGATTCCCTGGGAGTATCCAGCCTCTTCCTGCTTGTTTTCTTCCTGTTCTATGTATTCTGCTGTGCCGTATCTATCTGTGCCGTGGTGTTCGTACTTCTTTCGGAGATGTATCCCACCAAAGTTCGCGGGCTGGCCATGTCAATAGCAGGATTCG
>OGNW01001452.1_pt1 | contig 12866 bp, 9 predicted proteins | sample 1573591 | NCBI WGS metagenome assembly OGNW01 (sample SAMEA2581894, study PRJEB24529) | metagenome | biome: Human gut stool | place: China | collected 2011
TACCGTTACCAGCGACACGTAGCGAAAGCGTGTTTTCGAAAATTTTGTTAATTTTTCACAATTTAAAGAAGATTATGAAGGGTTTCGCAAATACATAAATTAGAAAGGAAACAAAACAATGGTTTATTTTGTGGGAGCAGGACCTGGAGCAGCAGATCTTATCACGGTGCGTGGAATGCGTCTGTTAGAACAGGCGGATGTGGTAATTTATGCGGGTTCGCTTGTGAATCCGGAACTTTTATCTTATTGCAAAAAAGAGTGTGAGATACATAACAGTGCATACATGACCTTAGAAGAGGTACTCGCTGTCATGGAAGAGGCAGAAAAACAAAAGCTTACGACCGTGCGGCTTCACACTGGGGAACCGAGCATTTACGGAGCAGTGCGGGAACAGATGGATCTGCTGGATGAAAAAGGTATTTTGTATGAAAGCTGTCCTGGAGTAAGCGCCTGTTTTGGAGCGGCAGCTTTGTTAAATCTGGAATATACTTTACCGGAAGTGTCCCAGTCATTGATCATTACCCGCATGGAAGGCAGAACCAAAGTGCCGGAGAGAGAGAGCATTGAGAGCTTTGCAGCACATCATGCTTCCATGGCAATCTATTTAAGTACAGGAATGCTGAGAGAACTGGGCAGACGGCTGATCGCAGGCGGGTATGGGAAAGACACACCGGCGGCGATTGTATACAAGGCGACCTGGCCGGAAGAAGAAGCGTATCTGTGTACGGTGGAACAGTTAGAAGAGACGGCAAAAGCGCATGACATTACAAAAACAGCGCTGATCATTGTGGGAGATATTGTGGCACATCAGCATTATGGAAAATCAAGACTGTATGCGCCGGATTTTGAGACGGAATTTCGTAAGATAAAAAAATCAAGGGAAAAAGAATGAATATCAGTATCATTACGTTTACAGAGAACGGAACAAAACTTGCAGAAAAAATCAGACAGGCTTTTGTGAACACGAAAACGGAAGAAGCAAAAAACCTTGGATTATCGCTATCTGACTGGGCAAGACAGCAGTTTGCAGAGAAAAATGCCATTGTTGTAATCGGAGCCTGCGGCATTGCAGTGCGCATGATTGCACCATTTGTGTCGGATAAACTAAGTGACAGTCCGGTGGTTGTGGCAGACGAGGCAGGGATGTTTGTGATTCCACTGCTTTCCGGGCATATGGGAGGCGCCAATGAGCTCGCAGAACAGATTGCAGGACAGATTGGCGGGATTCCGGTCATCACAACGGCAACCGATGTGAATCATACTTTTTCTGTGGATCTGTTTGCAAAAAAATGTGGTCTTTCCATTTATAACCGGGAGGGGATCGCAAAGGTCTCAGCCAGAATACTGGATGGAAAAACGCCGGATATTGTGATCTCATCAGAGAAAACAGACTTAGAGCAGGGAGTACTCGGATTGCAGCCGAGAGAATATATTTTAGGAATCGGCTGCCGCAGGGGAAAAAGCTTTGAGGAATTGGATGCATTTATACAAAAGTGGCTGGATTATGCAGGAATCGAAAAAAGACTTGTGCGTGCAGCAGCTTCCATTGACCTGAAAAAAGAGGAGGAAGGCCTGCTGAGGTGGTGTATGGCAAACCGGATCCCGTTTATCACCTATTCTGCGGAGGAGTTAAAACAGGTAAAGGGAGACTTTCAGGAGTCCTCCTTTGTAAAAGAAAAGACAGGTGTGGACAATGTCTGCGAGAGGGCTGCAATGAAAGCGGCAAACGAAGAAGGAACTTTTATTTTGCGGAAGCAGGCGGAAAACGGCATGACGATCGCAATTGTAAAATACGACTGGAAATTGGAAAGAGAACTGGCAAAGGAGTACAGGATCGATGAACAGTAAAATTTATATCGTGGGAATGGGACCTGGAACCGGGGAAATGATGACTCCACAGGCAGATCAGGCATTGTGCGGCAGTGATGTGATCGTCGGATATCCGGTGTATTTAAAATTATTAGGCAGTAAATATCAGGAAAAAGAATTTTTATCCACACCGATGAAACAGGAAGTCAGACGCTGTGAGATGTGTTTTGAGGAAGCAGAAAAAGGAAAAACGGTTGCGATGGTATGCAGTGGGGATGCAGGCGTGTATGGAATGGCATCCCTGCTCTATGAGATGTCGGAAGCGCATCCGGGATGTGAACTTGAGGTGATCCCTGGGATCACAGCGGCAAACAGTGGGGCAGCGGCGCTTGGAGCACCACTCAATCACGATTACTGCGTCATCAGCTTAAGCGATCTTATGACACCGTGGGAACTTATCGAAAAAAGGCTTGCGGCAGCGGCGGTGGGTGATTTCTGCATGGCAATCTATAATCCATCCAGCCACCACAGGGCAGATTATCTTAAGAAGGCCTGTGACATTTTACAAAAAAACGGAGTGGAGCCGGAGAGAGCCTGTGGCTATGTGGAAAATATCGGAAGAGAAAACACAGCCTGTGAAGTCTGCACACTCGCAGAATTGCGGGAGCGTCAGGTGAATATGTTTACAACGGTATTTATTGGAAATTCCAGAACAAAAATCATAGGTGGGAAACTTGTCACACCAAGAGGGTATGTGCTGCCGGATCCGGCGGTTTAAAGTATGCCGTATTTTAATTTGCATGTGACAATCGTGTAAACAGGAGAAAGAAATTCATGAATAGAATTGTAATTTTTTCAGGAACAACAGAAGGACGCATGTTAGCACAGACATTGTCTGAAAATGGAATCCAATGTATTGTTTCCGTGGCAACAGAATATGGTGAGATCGTCATGCCGGAGATGGATGGAGTTACGGTTCATAAAGGCAGGATGGATCTGGAGGAAATGCAGAAGTTCATCACACAGAGCGAGGTGGCAGCGGTGGTGGATGCAACGCATCCGTTTGCAACGGCAGTTTCGGAAAATATCAGGGAAAGCCTGAAAAATACAGAGATTCCATATATCCGGCTGCAGAGGGAGACTTCGGATATTGCATTAAATAAGGATACAATACAGGAAAATCACTCAGATGTGATACTGTGCAGTGACGCCACAGAATGTGCAGACTTCTTAAACTCCACAGATGGAAACATCCTGCTTACGACCGGGAGCAAAGATCTTGCCACATACAGTCGGAAGGAAGCGTTAAAAGACCGCCTGTTTGTCCGTGTATTGCCGGGACTGGAGAGCCTCTCTCTCTGTGAAAAGAACGGTATCTGTGGAAAACAGATCATTGCGATGCAGGGACCTTTTTCATTGGAGATGAACCGCGCACTGATCAGACAGTTTCATATAAGGTACCTGGTCACAAAGGAGAGTGGCAGAACCGGTGGATTTCTGGAAAAAATAAAAGCAGCCGGGGCGGAAGGAATCACTGCTTGTGTGATCGGCAATCCGGAAAAACAAAACAGTGGGGATTCTTTTGCACAGGTGTGCAGAAAAATTTCAGAAATCACAGGAAAAACAATAAAAAATCAGATTTTTCTGATCGGAATCGGTATGGGAAACGCGCAGACGCTCACGATGGAAGCAGCAGAAAAAATCCGGGAAGCAGACTACATTTTTGGAGCAAAACGTCTGCTAAGGACAACAAAAAATGAGCAGGCAGTCCGTTATCCCTATTATCTTGCAGCGGATATTGTCCCAGAGCTGGACCGGTTATCCGGCTGCGGGGTAAAAGTGGTCATTCTTTTTTCCGGTGATACCGGTTTTTACAGCGGATGCGGAAAACTATATGAAACACTGAAGGGCAGAAGTGACAGCAGTGTGCGCATCTATCCCGGAATTTCATCGGTATCTTATTTTGCGGCATTGACCGGGTACAGTTATCAGGATGCGGCTGTTTTAAGTATCCATGGACACGGAGCGGATTCAGAGTGGATCGGAAATCTGACAGAGACCATTCGTTTTTCCGAAAAAACATTTTTGCTGATGTCCGGAAAAGAGGATGTGCAAAAACTCGGCAGACTGTTACAGAAATATCATTTGCAGAACTGTAAGGTACTTGCAGGTTTTCAGCTGTCCTATCCGCAAGAGAAAGTTTTGACATTAACACCGGAAGCATGTGAGCATGTGGAAGAAAATGGATTATATATTTGTCTCATCTTAAATCCAAATGTGGAAAAAAAGACAGTTACCTGTGGGATGCGGGATGAGGAATTTTTGCGGGATAAAGTTCCGATGACGAAAGAAGAGATAAGGGCGTTGTCTATCTGCAAATTGCATTTAAAAGAGGATTCCGTCTGTTATGATATCGGAAGCGGAACAGGTTCTGTCGCGGTGGAAATCGCAAAAAGAAGTGGGCAGATCCAGGTTTTTGCGATAGAAAAAAAGCCTCTTGCACTGGAACTGATCCAGAAAAATATCGAGAAATTCGCTCTGCCGAATATTCAGGTAATCGCCGGTGAGGCACCGGACTGTCTTAAGACAGAAGAACGGAGTGAGCATCCGACACATGCGTTCATCGGTGGAAGCAGTGGCAGATTAAAAGAAATCCTGGATGTTTTGTATGAAAAAAATCATGCAATGAGGATTGTGATCAACTGCATCAGTTTAGAGACGATCCGTGAACTGACATTGCTGGAAACAGACAGCCGTATCACGGATCTCGAGATCATCCAGGTGCAGGTATCCCGTGCGAAAACAGTCGGCGGTTATCATCTGATGCAGGGCGAAAATCCAATCTACATCTGCTCTTTTGATTTTACCGGGGATGTATGTTGAATGGGATTGAAAACAATATGGCAGCAATAAAAAGATATTTTATAAATTTCAAAAAGGAATGAAACTATGAAAACACCAGGGGTTATGATCGCTGCGGTAAAAAGCGGCAGTGGAAAGACAACCGTCACATGTGCTTTTTTAAAACAGTTATTATGCAGGAAAAAACATCCGGTGTCCTTTAAGTGTGGACCGGATTATATTGATCCGATGTTTCATGAACAGGTGTTAAAAATTCCATCCAAAAATCTGGATACATTTTTTTCAGATGTATCACAGATACAGGCGTTATATGAGATGGAACTGCCGGGGCATGATATCGCAGTGTTAGAAGGTGTTATGGGACTTTACGATGGACTTGGCGGTATCAGAGAGGAAGGTTCTTCTTACCATCTGGCTAAGACACTGGATGTCCCGATTATTCTGGTAGTGGATGCGCGTGGCATGGGAAAATCTGTGATTCCGCTCATTGCAGGATTCTTACAGTATGACGAGAAGAAGCTGATCAAAGGGGTAATCTTAAACCGGACAAGTAAAATGTTTTTTGATACCATTGCGCCGTTGATCGAAGAAGAACTTGCGATAAAAGCACTGGGATGCATTCCGAATGAAAAAGAACTGACAATTGGCTCCAGACATCTGGGCCTGATCCTGCCGGAAGAAATGGAGGAACTGAATTTTCAGTTGGAAAAAGCCGGACAATTGCTGGAAAAATATGTTGATGTTGATGCGATGATCGGGATTGCAGAAAGTGCTTTTTGGGAAAAAGAAGAAACTGTAACAGAAGAAGGAAAGCCGGAAGAAAAAGAAGATTTAGAAGAAAAAGCGTATTCTGGGAAATGTACAATTTTTTCTCAGGCAATTTTCGGTGGAAAAAATAAATTATATGATAGAGAGAACTCCGGTACAAATACAATACCGCCCCGCATTGCAGTAGCGAAAGACGAAGCATTCTGTTTTTATTACCGTGACAACCTAAGAATGCTGGAACACTATGGAGCAGAGCTGGTATTTTTTTCACCGCTGCATGATGAGAAGCTTCCGGAAAACATTCATGGCTTACTGTTAGGCGGCGGTTATCCGGAATTATACGCTAAGCAGCTTGAAGAAAATGAGAGCATGCGGAAATCCATCAAAGAAGCTCTGGAACAGCAGTTACCTTCCCTGGCAGAATGTGGGGGATTTATGTATCTGCATGACACGCTCACGGACAGGGAGGGAACAACTTATCAAATGGCAGGCGTGATCCCGGCAGAGTGTCAGTACATGGGAAAACTGGTACGGTTTGGCTATGTGGAGGTACAGCTGCCGCAAGGACTCACGGAGAAGGGAACAGCGGAAAGACCGGAACCGGAAAAAATAAAGGCGCATGAGTTCCACTATTTCGATAGCACAGCGAATGGAGAGGATTGCATTGCCACAAAACCGGTGACCGGAAGAAGCTGGAAGTGCATTCATGCATCGGACGATCATTTCTGGGGCTTTCCACATCTGTATTATCCGTCAGATCCAAAGTTTGTGAAATGGTTTTTGGAAAGAACAGAAAAACACATTTGAGATTGCAAAAAAAACATGGGTGTGCTAACATGGATAAGGCTTAGACCGCTATATCATTCATGCGGTGTGGAAGCGTAAAAAAATGACAGTTTCATAGAGAAGACAGTTGGTGCCAGCCGGTTTTGTTAAGACCAGACTGGTTAAAAGGGAAACAGGTGTGATTCCTGTACGATCTCGTCACTGTGATAAGGGAGTGCAGATTCTTTTTCCGCATGGAAAGCCACTGGTGCATGGCACTGGGAAGGCAGAATCTGTATGAGGATCTTTCAGCCAGGAAACCTGCCAATCGTCTGGTACAGGGAAATGAATTCCCAGATCACGAGTAATTGGTCGTACTGTTTAGAGGGCTTTCTGACAAAAAGCCTGATTTTCATTGACTTTTTACTCCGTTCAGGACATCTGACCGGAGTTTTTTATTGCTTTTTTGATAATATAGCAATAAATTTTTCTTTGTGTACAGATCTCTATGAAGCAGAAGTAAATCACAAAGAGGAGAAAAAAATGAAGAAAAAAACACTTGCACTTGTTCTTGCGTTTACAATGACAGCAGCCCTTTTTACAGGATGCGGAAGCAAGAAAGAGACAGCGACAACACAGACACAGACAGAAACAGCTGCTGAGACAGAGAGTGAAGAGGTCGATGATCAGGCCGCAGCAGACGAAGTTGCAGCACTCATCGATGCCATCTATGTGCAGACAAGAAATGAGAACACAGATGAGCAGTGTGCAGCAGCAAAAGCAGCATGGGACAAGCTGACAGATGCGCAGAAGGAACTTGTTGAGGGAGAAAATGCTGACCCGGATTATTTCGGAAGAGATACAGGAGATGCATCCAAGGATGATCCTTTGAATGAGGACGGAATCGGAGAGAACGAGCTTTTAGTGGTAAGTTTTGGTACATCCTTCAACGACAGCAGGGCAGAGGATATCGGTGGTGTGGAAAAAGCACTGCAGGAAGCAAATCCGGACTGGTCTGTAAGAAGAGCTTTCACAGCACAGATCATCATCAACCATGTACAGGCAAGAGATGGTGAAAAAATTGACAATGTAGAACAGGCACTCGACAGAGCAGTAGAAAATGGTGTAAAAAATCTCGTAGTACAGCCAACTCATTTGATGCATGGTGCAGAGTATGATGAACTCGTAGATGCATTAGATGGATACAAAGATAAATTTGAGACAGTTACGATCGCTGAACCGTTACTTGGCGAAGTTGGAAGTGATGCAACTGTTGTCAATGAAGATAAAGCAGCCGTTGCAGAAGCTATCACAGCAGAGGCAGTAAAGACAGCAGGTTTTGATTCCTTAAAGGCAGCAAAAGAAGATGGTACAGCATTTGTGTTCATGGGACATGGTACTTCCCACACTGCAAAAGTAAGCTACAGCCAGATGGCTGCCCAGATGGAAAAATTAGGTTATGACAACGTATTCATCGGAACAGTGGAAGGTGAGCCGGAAGAGACAGCATGTGAGAACGTGATCGCAGCAGTAAAAGAAGCAGGATATACAAAAGTGATCCTTCGTCCTTTAATGGTCGTAGCCGGAGATCACGCCAACAACGATATGGCTGGCGATGATGACGATTCCTGGAAGAGCCAGTTTGTTGCAAGCGGTAACTTTGAAAGTGTGGACTGCCAGATCGCAGGACTTGGTGAGATCGATGCGATTCAGCAGATTTATGCAGCACATACCAAAGCAGCCATCGATTCTCTTGGGGATATCGCAACAACAGCATCTGCAGACAGTGATGTCCTTGCAGATGGAACCTACTCTGCAAAATTCGATACCGACAGCAGCATGTTTCATGTAAATGAAGCATATGACGGACGTGGAACACTTACGGTAAAAAACGGAAAAATGACACTCCACATCGTAATGCCATCCCAGAACATTGTAAATCTTTTCTTAGGAACTGCAGAAGATGCACAGAAGGATGGAGCAAAACTGATCCAGCCAACAACAGAAGAAGTTACATACTCTGATGGTTCCAAAGAGGAAGTCTATGCTTTTGACGTCTCGGTAGAAGCATTAGATCAGGAGTTTGATCTTGCGTTAATCGGAACAAAAGGAAAATGGTATGACCATAAGGTCAGTGTTTCGGATGCAAAAGCAGAGTAAGCTGGCGTAAAAATATATAGGATATCTGTAAATGGGAGCCTGAGATATGGATAACATATGGAAAGGTGCGGTTTGCAGATCATAAAAGAGACGCACAGATTGTTTAGATGAGAGACAGTCTGTGCGTTTTTTGTTTTATCGTGAGAAAAGGAATAAAATTTTTAATCTGTTCAATTTGAATTTAATTATATCATTTTTCTTAAAAAGATAAAATTAAATTGACAATGATATAATGAAAAGAATATAATTACTAGTATTAAGTAATAGTTGGATGATTGCAGCAGGAGGTTAAATGAGACAGTTTGACTATCGTGAAAAATGGAAAAAACTGCTCACACCTGAAATAGTATCTTATCTGACACAGATACATGAATTTCGAGGAGAGCAGACATTATTTATTGAAGCAAAAGCGGATACATTAACACAGCTTGTAGAAATTGCGAAAATTCAGAGTACGGAAGCTTCCAATAAAATTGAAGGAATCTATACATCTGATGAACGTTTAAAAGCTTTAGTAAAAGATACAACCCGTCCTAAGAGCCGAAATGAACAGGAAATTGCAGGTTACAGAGATGTATTGAATACGATTCATGATAACCATGATTATATTCCACCGAAACCATCCATCATACTGCAGCTGCACAGGGATTTATATAAGTTTGAAGGGTTTGATATCGGGGGAAAATACAAGACAGCAGATAATATTATTGAGGAAGAAGATATGGCAGGAAATAAATCTGTCCGGTTTCAGCCGATGCCTGCATGGGCAACGCCAGAGGCAATAGAAGAATTGTGTAAAGCACTTGATGAGGCACTTGCAACAGAACAGATTGATCCACTGATTCTGATCCCAATGTTTATCCTTGACTTTTTATGTATTCACCCTTTTAATGATGGTAATGGCAGAATGAGTCGGCTATTGACCTTATTGTTACTATATAGAGCCGGTTATATTGTCGGAAAGTACATAAGTATTGAAAAGTTAATTGAAAATACAAAGGAGTTGTATTATGACTGCTTGCAGCAAAGCTCTGTAAACTGGCATGAAAATAAGAATGATTATGAACCGTTTGTAAAATATATGCTTGGTATTGTTACAGCTGCGTATCGGGAATTTTCATCCAGAGTGAGTTTGCTGGCAACAAGCGGTATGTCAAAGCCGGACAGAGTGAGGGAGATCATTAAAACAACACTGGGTACCATTACAAAAGCAGAGATTTTAGAAAAATGTCCGGATATCAGTCAGGTGACAGTACAGAGGGCACTTGCAGAGCTGGTGGAATCAGGAGCGATTCTGAAAATCGGTGGCGGAAGATATACAAAATATACATGGAATAATGAATGATTGGAGATAAAAATGATTACAGGCGAATTGAAAAACAAAATTGATAGTTTATGGGACATTTTTGCTGCAGGAGGATTGGTAAATCCACTTGAAGTAATTGAACAGATCACTTATCTGATGTTTATACATGATCTGGATGATTCGGATAATATGAGGGCAAAAGAAAGTGCAATGCTGGGACTACCATATCAGAGCATTTTTGCAGAAGAAGTTCAGATTGGAGAGAGAACAATCGATGGAACACAGTTGAAATGGTCGGTATTTCATGATTTCCCTGCTGACAGAATGTATTCTATTATGCAGGAATGGGTGTTCCCTTTTATAAAAACACTGCATAGCGATAAAAACAGTGCATACTCCAAATATATGGATGATGCAATCTTTAAACTCCCAACACCATTAGTGTTATCGAAGGTTGTAGACTCACTGGACGAGATCTATGAGATGATGAGTGAAATTCAGACAGCAGACGTAAGAGGAGATGTATACGAATATCTTTTGTCAAAAATAGCACAGTCTGGATTAAATGGGCAGTTCCGTACACCAAGACATATTATCCGCATGATGGTTGAACTAATGGATCCTTCCAGTGATGAAATGATTTGTGATCCGGCTTGCGGTACATCTGGATTTTTGGTTGCGTCAGGAGAGTACTTAAAGGAAAAGAAAAAAGAAGAGATTTTTTATGATAAACAGAAAAAAGATCATTATATGAACCATATGTTTTATGGTTATGACATGGATCGGACAATGCTCCGCATCGGAGCCATGAATATGATGACACATGGTATTGATAATCCATTTATTGAGTATAGAGACAGTTTGTCTGATCAGAATCAGGACAAAGAGAAATATTCACTTGTTCTGGCAAATCCACCGTTTAAAGGAAGTCTTGATGCAGAATCGGTGTCAGGTGATCTGTTAAAAGTTTGTAAAACAAAGAAAACAGAACTTTTGTTCTTGACATTATTTTTACGTATTTTAAAAATTGGTGGACGATGTGCTTGTATCGTTCCAGATGGCGTACTCTTCGGTTCTTCTACAGCACATAAGGCGATTCGTAAGGAGATTGTGGAGAATCAGAGATTAGTAGCAGTTATTTCCATGCCATCCGGTGTATTTAAACCATATGCAGGAGTGTCAACTGCGATTCTTATTTTTACAAAGACAGATCATGGCGGAACAGATCATGTCTGGTTTTATGATATGACAGCGGATGGACTCAGTCTTGATGATAAACGGTCTCCGATTGCTGATAATGATATTCCAGATATTATTGAGAGATTTAAGAATCTGGATAAAGAGATGGACAGAAAACGTACCGACAAGTCATTTATGGTTCCAAAGCAGGATATTGTAGACAATGATTATGATCTCAGTATTAATAAGTATAAGGAAATCGAGTATGTGCCGGTAGAGTATCCACCAACATCGGAAATTATGGCAAACATCCGGGAACTTGAGATGGAAATCGGGAAAGAGATGGATGAACTGGAAAGATTGCTGGAGTTATAAATGAAGTGAGCAGTAAGAGTGGAAATATAGGAAAGGAAAATGCAAATTCCAATTTGCAGTTGAGGGTTGAAGTGGAGGAAAAATGAAAAAAGACGTAACAGTACGATCTAGTGCAGCAGAATATTTAACGTTTATTACAGCTAGCGGTGAGAGTCAGGTAGAAGCAATATATTTTGATGAAAATGTATGGCTGACACAGAAAATGATGGGAGTATTGTATGATGTTGAGGCTAATACAATAACGTATCATTTGCAGAAAGCGTTTAGAAGTCTTGAACTTGATGAAAATTCAGTTACTCGAAAATTTCGAGTAACTGCTTCTGATGGAAAAAGCTATGACACAAAACATTACAATTTGAAAGCAATTATATCAGTAGGAAATAAAGTTGATTCTCCAAAGGCAGTTCAATTTCGTAAATGGGCAAATAATGTTATTGAAGAATATACAATAAAAGGTTTTGCAATGGATGATGAAAGACTGAAAAATGGAGGCACAGTATTAACAAAAAAGTATTTTGAAGAATTACTGGAACGAATACGTGAAATCAGATTGTCGGAACGTAAATTTTATCAGAAAATTACAGATATCTATGCAACAGCTATAGATTATGATTCTAAAGCAGAAACAACAAGAAGATTTTTTTCGGCAGTTCAAAATAAGATACATTATGCAATTCATGGCAATACAGCGGCTGAAGTAATTTATAATAGAGCGGATGCAGCACAAGAGCATATGGGATTGACAACTTGGGAGGGAGCGCCCAATGGTAAGATTCATAAATATGATGTTGTGATTGCGAAAAATTATTTGTCAAAGAAAGAATTGGCAAATATGGGACGGTTAGTGAATGCTTATTTAGATCTGGCAGAACTTCAAGCGGAAAGAAATATACCAATGACGATGAAAGACTGGGAGAATAGATTGAATGGCTTTCTTCAAATAATGGATTATGGAGTATTGTCTGATAATGGGAAAGTTTCTGCTGAAATGGCACGAATTCATGCAGAGAGTGAATTTGAAAAGTATCGAAAGATACAAGATGTCATATACGAAAGTGATTTTGATCGATTTATGGAACTTGAAGATAAAATGAAGAATGATTCTGATAGGGAGCAATGAAACAGATGAAAGTAAAACTGGAAGATGTATGTGAGCGTGGTACATCAAATTTGAAACAATCAGATATAGCTAAAACAAGTGGAGATTATCCAATCTATGGAGCCTCGGGATATATAGGAAATACAAATTTTTATCATCAGGAAAAGCCGTATGTTGCTGTAGTTAAGGATGGAGCAGGAGTAGGAAGAGCAGCTTTATATCCTGCGAATTCATCAGTAATAGGAACAATGCAGTATCTCTTGCCAAAAGATAATGTTTTGCCGAAATATCTTTTTTATGTTGTAAGTTATATGCATTTAGAAAAATATTTTACTGGAGCAACCATTCCACATATATATTTTAAAGATTATAAAAATGAAGAATTTAATCTTGATTTGTTAGAAAGACAGGCTGAAATTGTTGAGATTCTTGAAAAATGTGAAAAAATTATTGAGAAAAGAAAGCAAGAGATCCAACTGTTAGATCAACTCATCAAGGCTCGATTTGTCGAGATGTTTGGGAATCCTGTTCTTAATGATAAAG
>OGNW01001466.1_pt1 | contig 12713 bp, 10 predicted proteins | sample 1573591 | NCBI WGS metagenome assembly OGNW01 (sample SAMEA2581894, study PRJEB24529) | metagenome | biome: Human gut stool | place: China | collected 2011
AGCTTCCCTTCACAATGACTGCCCTTGCGGACTATCTTTCAGTTGACAGAAGTGCATTGTCGGCGGAATTGTCAAAGATGCAGAAAGAGGGTATTATCAGTTACAGAAAGAATCATTTTGTTTTAAATAAAGATCATATAGAATAGCCAAAAAACAGAACGTTAATTTATTGGTACACAGGTTGAGTATTTTTGATTAACTGATAGAAATTAACACATAAGAGGGAAAAGAATGAAAGTACGAATGTATAATGTAGGTTTCGGAGACTGCTTCTGTCTCCGGGACAGAAAGAAGAGTCTGCTGGTGGACTTTGGAACTAATAACAGCAGAATAGAGGGACGCCCGAGAAGAGAGATATTTGATGTGATTATTTCAGACTTATCTACGATTAACTGTAAGAACCTGCTTCTGACACATTTCCATATGGATCATTTGTCAGGGCTTCTTTATATGATGAAGAACAGAGACAGTTCTCTGGATTTTGGGAAAATTTATCTGCCGGATGTGTTTTCAAAAGAGGAAATGAGCCGGACACTTGTATTGCTGCTTTTGGCAGATCTGCTGAAGGAGTCAGGGCTTCCGAGCCGTCAGGTCAGCCTTTTTGCACTGGTGGATGCACTTCTGGAGAACAGACAGAATCTGGAACTGCTTTCTCGAGGTAAGATTTTTGAGGATAAATATCAGGCATTATGGCCGGATACGGATGTCATTCAGAGAGAAACAGATGAGGTATATAATGAGATCTGCAAAAACGAAAATCTTGCAGCGGTTATGGAAGAATTGCTGAATTTTGCAGAAAAACTGCGCAGAATCATCTGGTCTATGACAGAGGAAGGAAAGGCACAGACAGAGGAAGAACAGGAGAAGATTTCTCTGGCATATGTCTATGACCGGGAGTTTCGGAGGATTAAAGCGATACCTGAATTCAAAGAGCTTCTCAGTTTTCTGAATACAAATAAAGTTAATCTGAGACAGTTTAAACATAAGATCAGTATTGTTTTTCAGAATGCAAGAGACGGAGAACTGAACCTGTTGTTTACCGGAGATGTACAGCCGGGACATTTGAAGATGATCGCAGAAAATTATGATGGGAAGTTGCCGTTATATGAGCATTACTGGTGCATTAAAGTGCCACATCATGGAACTCAGGAACATTATTTTGATTTCTCGCAGTACGAACCGGAAAACATGATGATCTCTAATGGAATTCATTTTGCGAACAGTAAAAAAGAATCCAAAGAGTTGCGTACATCACCGCTTTATGGAGGATTATTTTATATCCCGGATACACATATGTATTGTTCTAACTGTGATTGCTGTGACTGCTATGAAAATGGCTGTTCCTGCAAAGAGGCAGATGTTATCTCGCCGGCATACTATAAAGATATTTAAACTACTATAAAGATACTTAAACTATGAAATTGTCATTCTGCTATAAATAAGCAAAGTAAATTGTGGATATTCGTCCATTCATTTGAGAAGAATCAGGTAAGGTTTATTGAAGTAAAATCGAAGTAAGGTATGTTGCTGGGAACAAAAATGGATGGTAAGGACTTTACAGAATTTACAAAAAACAGCAGGTATCCGTATATTCCGTTGAATATACAGTACCTGCTGTTAGTTTTTATATGATAATAACTATGATGTACGATTATTTCGCCGGTGTCAGGTGCCAGATATCGTTGTTGTACTGTTCGATAGTTCTGTCAGAAGAGAAGAATCCGGCTTTTGCAATGTTAACCAGCATCTTCTTTGCCCATGTTTTTCTGTCGGCATAATCAGCCAGTGCCTGATCTTTTTTCTCAACATAATCGTTGAAGTCAAGCAGAGTCATGAACCAGTCTTTGCTTACCAGTTCGTGATGCAGTCTTTCAAGATTTTCTTTATGGCCAAGTGCCAGCATCTTTTCACTTACAATGAAGTCAACACATTCTTTGATGCGTTTGTCATTTTCATAGATATCTCTGGAGCAGTAGTCTGCTTTCTCGTAATGCTCGATAACTTTCTCACTGGATTCACCGAAGATATAGATATTATCTTCACCGACCAGTTCACTGATCTCAACATTAGCGCCGTCCATAGTTCCCAGAGTAACAGCACCGTTCAGCATGAACTTCATGTTACCTGTACCGCTTGCTTCTTTGGAAGCCAGGGAGATCTGTTCAGAAATATCGCATGCAGGGAATAATTTCTCAGCTGCAGATACATTGTAGTTCTGAACCATAACAAGCTTCATGTGTGGTGCAACTTCTGGATCATCTTTGATAAGATCCTGAAGTGTAAGCAGAAGATGAATGATATCCTTTGCGATTACATAAGCAGGAGCTGCTTTTGCACCGAAGATAAAGGTTACAGGCTGAGATGGTTTCTTTCCACCCTTGATTTCCAGATATTTGCTGATGATGTACAGAGCGTTTAACTGCTGGCGTTTGTACTCATGGAGACGTTTGATCTGGATATCATAGATGCTGTTCTCATCAATTTCAACACCTGTGTTGGACAGGATAAATTCTTTACAGGTTTTCTTAGCTTCTGTTTTGATCTCAAGAAGCTTGTTCAGAACTGCGTCATCATCCTTATATTTCAGGAGATTTTCCAGTGCAGTTGCATTTGTTTTAAACTCATCACCGATCAGAGAGGTAATATAGTCTGTCAGCGGATGATTGCAGTGCATTAACCAGCGGCGGAATGTGATACCGTTAGTCTTGTTATTGAATTTCTCCGGATAAATATCATAGAAAGCTTTCAGCTCGCTTGTTTTCAGGATTTCTGTATGCAGGGCAGCAACACCGTTGATGGAGAATCCATAGTGGATATCCATATGTGCCATGTGAACCAGATTATTTTTGTCAATGATGGCTACATTTTCCTGTGGATATTTTGCTTTGATTTTCTCATCCAGCTTTTCGATAATCGGTACAAGGTGAGGAACTACATCAAGAAGGTAGTCCATTGGCCATTTTTCCAGAGCTTCTGCAAGGATGGTATGGTTTGTGTAAGCACATACTTTGGATACGATTTCAGCAGCTTCATCAAAGTCGATTCCGCGCTCTGTCAGGAGACGGATCAGTTCCGGAATGACCATACTTGGGTGAGTATCGTTGATCTGGATCACTGCGTAGTCTGCAAGGTCATGAAGGTTGCAGCCTTTCTTTGTTGCTTCGTCCAGGATGAACTGAGCGGCATTGGATACCATGAAATACTGCTGGAAGATACGGAGCTTACGTCCGTCATCATCGCTGTCATCCGGATACAGGAACAGTGTCAGGTTGTGAAGGATGTCCTTTTTGTTAAAGGAAATTCCATCGTGAACCATAGATTCATCTGCCAGATCAATGTCAAATAAGTGCAGATGAATGGATTTGTTATTGTAGCCTGCAACGTCGATATCGTACAGGGAAGATTTCAGTGAAAATCCGCGGAACGGTACAGTATAGGAAACACCTGCAGGTGTGAGCCAGCTGTGTTCTTCAATCCATGGGTTCGGAGTTTCTTTCTGAAGTCTGTTCTCAAAGAGCTGTTTGAAAAGACCCAGATGATAATTCAGACCAATACCTTCGCCCGGAAGACCGAGAGTTGCGATGGAATCCAGGAAGCATGCTGCCAGACGTCCAAGACCACCGTTTCCAAGAGATGGTTCCGGTTCAACTTCTTCGATGTCAGCGATGGCTTTTCCATTCTCTTTTAAGAATGCAGCAACATCATCATAGATTCCCAGGTTGATCAGGTTGTTGGATAATAATTTACCGATCAGGAATTCTGCGGAAATGTAATAGATTTTCTTCTTTCCATCCTGATAGCCTTTTTCAAAAAGCTGATTTTTTGTATAGATCAATAATGCGTTGTAAATTTCTTCATTTGTGCACTGGCGTGCATTTTTCTTATACAGGTCATAGATGAGCTTTTCTAAATTTTCCATCGTAATCTCCCTTTCTGAAATGAATATGTGTTTTTTATGAGTTAGATTGCTTATTTTTTAGTTTTGAATAGTGTATTGTTTTCTGGTTTATATCAGGAAGAGAAGTTCTCTTGCTGACATCTATAACTATATCAGCAGTCAATTTAAAAAAATACAACAAAATTGCGATTTTATGACAGGTTTCTGCGAAACTTGTGAGGAGACATTCCGGTTGCCTGCTGGAATTTCTTAATAAAGTAGCTGGTGTTGTTGAAGCCTACTTCCAGTGCGATCTCTGTGACAGAGGAATCGGAGTGCAGAAGCAGAGGCTTGGCTTTCTCTATGCGCAGGTCATTGATATAGGCAATCAGAGTCTTGTCCGTATATTGTTTGAACAGTTTCATAAAGTAGTATTCGCTGTAATTTGACATGGCAGTAAGGTCTGCGGCATTGAGGGGCTGGGCGTAGTTCAGGTTAATATAGTCCAGGATCTTTTTAATAGAAGCAAGACTCTTATTTTGTTCTTTATCCGCAGGAATGATGTAATTTCCCATGAGCATTTCATAGAAGAAACTGAAAAACAGAGCTTTTAATTTTACAAAATAATAAGGCTTTTTTTCCTTATGGCAGGTGTGGATTGTATCAAAAAGCTGGCAGATATTTTCATAGTTGCTGTCTGATGGAGAAATAATATGCGTAAATTCCGCCTGATTTTCCATCAGCAGGGAAATGACACGTTCCTGACATAAATCTCCCACCGGACCGGACAGGAAGCTCAGGTCGAATACAATGCTTCTGAAATAAAGGATATTCTTCAGATCTGTTTTTATGCCATGAAGAACTCCACGGTTTACGATGATCAGATCACCGGACTTGACGCGGAGAATCTCTTTATTCAGACGTACCAGACCGCTGCCGGATTCAATATAGATCAGTTCCATCTCATCATGCCAGTGGTTATAGAGAGAATGGAAGATCTGGCAGTTGTCTGTATATGTTTCTATGGGAAGCTCAAAGGAGCCGTGAGAACTTCGTTCTTTCAGGGTATCATCTACTTCAATTGTGGGAGTAACTGGCATGGAAAGCGCCTCCTTTTTTCAGAGATTTTTTATCTGTAGTAAGACAATGGAATCAAAAGTATCATTATGGTCGATCCACTGATAGGAGCCATTATAACTCTGACAGATATCTTCAATAATAGAAAGCCCATATCCATGAGCCTCCGGTTCTGATTTTGTAGTCTTATGTGTAAAAGTCTGCATCGGGTTCTTGGTATTGTGCATATATACGGTCAGAAATCCGTTGGAAATGTTTGCAGACAGCCGGATTTCAGAATCAGGATTGCCGGAAGCGTTACAAGCTTCGATAGCATTGTCCAGAAGATTAAAAAATATACTGCTCAGGTCAGTCGTATTAATGGAAATCTTTTCCGGTAAAAGGATTTCATAGGACACCTGGATATGTTTCTGTTTGGCGCGGAGCCGTTTCCCTTCCAGGATTGCCTGCAACAGGTTATTCTGACAGTAAGGATGAAAACGATCCTTCTGAAAAGTCTGGTTCAGATTTTTGATGGCAGTGTCGGCCTGCTCATGTTTTCCCTGTTCCAGGAGTGACTGGAAGTCCTGAAGTCCCTGTACAGTTTTGATCTGAAAATCCCGAGTATCCTGTCTGCGAATCTGAAGACTGTAATCCTGTTCCTGTTTTAATTGTTTCTGCTTTTGAAGAAAAGCCAGTTCCATTTCAGTATTGGATTTCTTTAACACATCAGAAAGAATGCAGTATAAAAGAATACAGATAAGAATCATAAACACTGCCAGGATCAGAAACATATGATCAATTTTTTCTGTATAAATCGTAGACAGAAAATATAACAACTGGAATACAAAGAGGAAGAGGAATAAAGGAATCAATTTAATGTTCTTTTTCATGACAGCAATCCTCCTCTGATTGTTTTTCTTGTGGTCTGCAATTAATCCGGGACAGAACAGAAGCGGTATATGTTTCTGCTTCCTCATATTTTTTCATATTCATCAAATACATGACAGACATGATGTGATTCTCAATATCGTGATTCCATTTTCGGAGATTGGCATATTCATTACTTAACTGAACGGAATCATTCATCTGCTTTTTCATCAATTCAATTTCCATTTTTTTCTGTAAATATTCCCTGTGCTGTTGGGCTAAAGAACGGACTGCACGCAGAAACAACAGATAACTGCCGATGCATATGATCCAGTAAATGATGCTCAGAGCCAGAACTGATACGGGCTTTTTCTGAAGGGAAATTATAACATTGAGAAAAACCGGAGCGATCAGTGGCAGTAACAGTTGTAAAAAGGTGAGTATTTTCAAATAATCTATACACTGCCGCAGGATTTCTGATATTTTCCAGAGAAGAAACAGGCCAAGCAGGATGTTGGAGAGTTCGATAACGAAATATTCTGCAGGTGAACAACTGGATATCAGGTTGTGCGGAGTATAGGTATCGGTCGGTATAAAAAGATTATGAAGTGCAATGAAAACACTGGTACATAAAATTTCCGGACAGATTATCAGCAGCTGGAAAATAAAATAAACGGCTAATTTTTTCATAAAAGATGCCTGGAATAAAAAAAGTGTTACAAGAAATGTTGTAAGCTGAAATACGATTGTAATTCCATTATGCTGTGATTCACGTTTGATCCAAAATAACAGTGCCATAAATACTGACAGACACAAAAACAGCGGGAGTGAGATCTTGTGTTTGCTTGGCAGGATCCTGCAGCAAAAGTAAAGCAGTCCAAAACACAGATAAAGGCTGGATAGAATACACAAAAATATATTGATCATATGACTGCCCATTTACTGCACCTCCCTGTGACCGGCAAGCATCATGAAAGCAAACGCGTCCTTAAACTGCTGGTAATAAGATCTGCTGACAGGGATCTCTGTATTATCAGAAAGTATAATGCCTTTATGACTGTAAGTACGTACAGCATGAAGATTAACGGCAAAGCTGTTATGACAGAGACAGAAATCAGGTTTCATTCTTTCGGTAAGAACTGTCAGTTTTTCTTTTGTTGTATATGTTCCTGTTCTGGTATAAATGGTGGTCTGCCTCAGATTCCGTTCCAGATAAAGAATATCGGAGCAGAGCACCTGATAATTGCGTGAATTTCCGGAGAAATACAGATACCGTGTATGCAGTTTCTCAAGCTTCTGGCACGCTGCCCTCAGAGCCAGAGGGAGATATTTTTCCATCTGCTGTTTATGGATAAAGTAGGCATGTTCTGTCTCATATACTGCGGTAGCATATTGCAGATACTGGCTGATAAAAATAATCTGAGTGTCCGGGCTGATATGGTTGATCTTTTCTGCAAGTGAGATGCCATTTACAGTGTCAGAACCAAGATCAATATCTGTCAGTACAATGGAATAAGAGCATCCATTTTCAGCAACAGCCCGGAGAAATTCATCACCGGATGTGAAATGTGTTATTTCAAAAAATCCCGGAGGATACTTTTGCAGAATAGTATGTATTATTTCATAATGTGAAGGGTTGTCTTCGCAGATTGCAAGTTTCAAAATTGGATTAAGCTCCTTTATTAACGTGATTGTAGTTTCTTATGTCAGTGACAATATCTGTCAGATATGCCAGATGGATAAAATGAAATGTATTTCCAATAATCATACTATAAAAAATGACGGGATGCAATTTATCTGTGAGGAAGATTGGAAAAAATGGTTAAATATGTAGTGAAATATAGTTGTTTGTGTGAATGCATGCGATTTCGGGAGTCTGTGTGATACAATCAGGATATGGAAACAAGGAAGCGGTTTTAGAGATTTTGTACGTGAAAAAAATATTATTCCTGGTACTTTCAAGCGCTGAATATAGAATATATGTGAAAGCGGTATTGTTTCCATGGGAGAAGAAAAATATTATAAGAATGACTGTCTGAAAATCATTATGGACATATATAAAGCACTTGGAAGCATCAGGAAACTTCTGGTAATAATACAAATGACGAAGGAATAGACAGAGAGTGGGAATGGGTTAGCTTACAAGAGCTTCCCATTCCTGCATTTCTTTTCTCGTATAGATAATCGGTAAGATGTTCTTCGTAAAGGACAATCAGCCCCTTTATTATTTCTCAGAGTATTTTTCGATTACACAATTATGTGTTTTCTGTTTTTTATCATAAGAAATTCCAACAAGTAAAATATTGTCAGTATAATTTGCAACAGCCTCAGGGTACTGCCTGTTTTTTATCTGGCGGATTGCGGTTTGAGCATTGTGATTCCATTTTAACTCAACAACAAGTGCCGGGTAATCTCTGGAATATTCTGGCTTTGGAAGGTAGACAAAATCTGCAAAACCTCTGCCAGCAGGAAATTCACGTATAGGTTTAAAATAATACCGCATAGTGCTGAGATAACCGATGGACAGAATGCTGCTGAGGGAGTTTTCGTTGTTGTACTGAATAGCTGAAGCGTATTCATTGTGTATTTTTTCAATGGATCTGGCCACAGTGTCTGCGTCCATGTCCAGAGTGGCATCCAGCAGTTCTGAGGATTCCTGCTGAAATGTCAGAAATTCATTCCATTTCTTTCGTTTAACAGCTTTGGCAAGTTCCTGACGGATTTCTTCGTTTGGAACAAATGCAGAATGAGTGTCCTGATCATAACCCAGATATCCCAGATGAATCAGGCAGGTAAGAACATCATCTCTGCAGGTAAAATTCACCATATCATTCTGGAAAGTCGTAGGATCGATTTCTGCGGAATTACCGGACAACATTTCTATAATGGCAGTTTTGAGTCCGTCAAAATCCATATTGATCAGAGGTACAATTGCTTCGTAGGTTCCGGTATCCGACCAGTAGCTTTGGAATTTATTCCATATCATTAATTCTACTACTGCTTTAGGATTGTATACCTGATATTGCTCCAGCAGATAACCGTCATACCAGTGTTTGGTTTTGGAGAAATCCCGGTGGTATTTTTCACAGAGCATTCGTACTTCTTCTTCCGTAAAGCCAATATATTTGGAAAAGATCCTGGCATCAGTCATTGTAAACTCCGCAAAATTATTCAGAGCTGACTGTGTTTTGATTTTCTTGATTGGAAGAATCCCGGTGAGGTAAGCCAGTTGAATATATTTGGTAGGTTCAGAACCTTTGAACATACCGCGGAGAAAGTTGATGTATTCCTCCTGGACTGCCAGGTCGGTAGAAGCATCTCGGATCAAAACATCCCATTCATCAATAATTACTACGAACTTTTGACCAGTGGCAGTGTTAATGCAGGACAGAGCCTCAGGCAGAGAGCTTATGGAGTCAGGCAGAATTTCAGGGTAATAATTTCTTAATTCCAGAATCGTTTTTTCGGTGATGTAGGAAACTACATTCTCCGGACCGCCGGCTGGTTCCATACACCATTGAATATCCAGATGGATCACATCATATTGATTCAGATATTTCGTGAAATCAGGTGCCTGACCGATTTCCAGAGATGAGAACATTTCTTCGGAATTACAGCCTTTACAGTAATATGCAGTGAGCATATCTGCAGTGATGGATTTCCCGAACCTGCGGGGGCGACTGTTGCATATGAATTTCGCGGTGGTATCCATAACTTTATTTGTATATGCCAGCAAACCGGTTTTATCTACATAGATTTCTGAATTCAGCGCAACCTGAAAAGCACTGTTTCCGGAATTTACAAATCGTCCCATGGAAATGACTCCTTTCTGTTCAGTGTTTTTATCATGTATACTGCTTAGTTTCTTTGTTCTATTGTAAAATGCTATATTCAGAATGTCAATGAGACACGGCAAAGATATCTGAAGTTAAAGCAATTCCAGGGGATTGACAGCCACGCAATAATCAGCTAAATTTTTGTATAGACATCAGACTTCGTTGCGATAAAGTGTTTACTATGAACATAAAAGGTGGAAAGGTTACCTGGAAATAAAGTAGGAGCTTCTGAAGAACAAAATGATCCTACAGGGGAGTAACAATGGAAGACAATTTTGAAAAACTAAATCTGCTTCTGGAGCAGGAACAGTGTGAATTTGTGGATATTCCAGATAGTTTTACCGGACAGACGGAGAGTGGAGAATTACGACTGATCTATCTGATGAATGATGCAGTGGAGAGTTTTCTGATTCTGAAAAATGCCAGGATGACAGGAAATTATGTCAGGGATTATGAAGGGAAATTTGAAGGCTCTTTAGAGAAGACAGACAGGGATTCATGTGAGGCAGAGTATATTCTGGTGGTTCATCAGGGGCGGAATGTGTTTACTGTATTTTTTGAAGATATTTTGCTGGAAACACATTTGTATAATTATGGAGAGCTGGGACATTTCTGGGTGAAGGAATATGAAAATCTCAGGGTAATGGAGTACCAGATTGCTATATTGCGTGATAAATATGAGTATCTGGGAGAAGAATATTGTACTGAACAGGAACGAAAGCTGGCGATGCTGCGGGATTTTCCACCATTAAATTATCTTTTTTATCCGGCAGTACCGGAGAAGTATATTGTTCCGGTGGACAATCCATGGGAGGTAACAGCGGAAGCCCTGGCAGTTATGCAGGAACTGGCAACGGAAGCGGGAGATGAAAAACTGGGAAAAATGCTCAGGCGTTATGAAAAAAAACCAGATATATCAAATACCAGAAAGATAGCCGGAATGCTTTGCAGGAGCAGTCATTTACCGGTGGTTACTCTGTTGGGAGAAAAAATCAGGGAAGCAGCTTCGGTCTATCCGGACAGAGATTTTGGCAGAAAACAGAATAAATATCTACATGAATTGATGGAAAAAGCTGAACGAAGAAAAGAAGAATTGGAAGCAGCGAATGTTCAGACTCTGATCTACAGAGAAGAACCTTTCATTTATGACTGTGATTCCATATCGTTTCAGGTATATCTTATGATTGTGAGAAAAGGTGTATGGAAGCAGAAAATAATGGTTGAGAAAATGTAATTCTTTGGATAAAGCCCTTATAATTTATGCAAAGTATATATTAGCTGTTTTTGTGTAAAGTAGTCTAAATAGAAATAAAGAAGGGATTATAATAATGGATAAATTATTAGACTTAACAAGAGACTTTGATGCAGCGAAAGCTGCTTTTGAAGCATATCTGGATGAATATGACAGAGCGGATGATAAGATTCATCTGAAAATCGTACATACTTATGGAGTGGTTGATGCTGCAGAGGACATTGCCCGCCGTATGGGATTAACAGAGGAAGATGTACAACTGGCGAAGGTAATCGGATTGCTCCATGATATTGGCAGATTTGAACAGATCAGGAGATTTGACAGCTTTGAACAGGGAACTATGGAGCATGCAGCATATGGTGCACAGCTTCTGTTCGGACCGGAGAAAATGATCCGCAGATTTGTGAAGGATGACAGATTTGACAGTCTGATCTGTACTGCAGTTGAAAAACACAGTGATTTCAAACTGGAAGGAATTACGGATGAGAGAACTCTGCTTCATGCAAAATTAATTCGGGATGCAGACAAGCTGGATAATTGCAGGGTAAAACTGGAAGAGTCCATGGAAACACTTCTGGGAGTGGATGAGAAGGGTGTTGGTGAAGGAGTGATCGCGCCAAAGGTGTGGGAGTCCTGTATGGCAAAGGAATCTGTATTATCTTCAGACAGGGTTTCAAAAATGGACTACTGGATTTCCTATATTGCACAGTATTATGACATCAATTTCTCGGAAACATATGAGATTATGCGTGAACATGACTATGTGAAACGGATTAAGGACAGAGTTCCCTATGCATTGCCGGAAACACAGGAAAAGATGGATGCTCTGGAGGCAGAGCTGGAGAAATATATGGATGAGAGAATTCGAAACAAAAAATAAATCAAGTAAGCCCCTGCTTCAATTGCGAAAAGCAATAAATAGTGGGTGGGGACATATGAAAAGACAAGAATGATTATAATGGATATGGATAAAACAGAGAAAAATCAGGAGAAATTCACCTGCGGAGAATTTGAATATCAGGTTATAAGAAGTGCCCGAAAAACCATGACTCTGGAGGTGCGCAGGGATGGAAATGTGATTGTCCGTGCACCGCTCCGTACAGGTCTGCCGCGGATCAAAAGATTTGTAAACCAGAAGCAGGAGTGGGTTCTGGGATGTCTGGAACGGACAAAAGAATACCGGGAACAGAAGCCGCTGAGCGCAGATCTGAGCGAATCGAAACGAAATGTCTATATACGAAAAGCAAAAGAAACGATTACCAAAAGAGTTTCTTATTTTGCCAGACTCATGGGCGTTTCTTACCGCAATATCACCATCAGAGAACAGAAAACAAGATGGGGAAGCTGTAGCAGTGAGAAGAATCTGAACTTTAACTGGAAACTGATACTGGCGCCTCCGGAAGTGCTGGATTATGTAGTGATACATGAACTCTGCCATCTGAAAGAGATGAATCATTCGAAGGCATTCTGGGACGAGGTCGAAAAAGTAATGCCGGAGTATGAAACGTACAAGTTATGGCTGAAAGAGAATGGATGGAGGTTATAATGAATAATGAAAACAATAGCTGATCTGCACATTCATTCCAGATTTTCCATGGCGACAAGTAAAGAAGGTACGCCTGAGAATCTGGATTTCTGGGCGAGAAAGAAAGGGATTTCTCTGATCGGAACAGGTGATTTCACGCATCCGGTATGGAGAGAAGAACTGAAGGAGAGAGTTACAGAGGAAACATTTCCTCAGGATGAAGAACCCTATGAGGAAATGCTGGCGGATTTTGCACAGGCTGTTTTGGAAAAACGTCCGGTCAGAGTCAATGGGCTG
>OGNW01001470.1_pt1 | contig 12703 bp, 9 predicted proteins | sample 1573591 | NCBI WGS metagenome assembly OGNW01 (sample SAMEA2581894, study PRJEB24529) | metagenome | biome: Human gut stool | place: China | collected 2011
AGCTTCAGAAATAACGCCCGGATGAATTTCACAATAGTAAGCTGTCGTTGCCCATGTATGGCGAGCAGTATACGAACTAAGTTTATCCCCCAGTCCTAACATTTCACCGAGCAACATCAACTGTCTATTGAAATTGCGGAGTGCCAGCTGATATTCATGATAAGCCTCCTTCGTCCCTTCCCGACTATTTAATAACGGAAATAAATAAGGAGATGACGTGTCATGATTCATATACCTCTTTAATATAGCCATCGCTTCCGGAGTTAAAGTCACTGACAAAGGACGCCCGGTCTTCCGCCTGCGGTAAGTGATCACATTGTCGTGCAAATCACTTTTACGCAAATAAGCAAGATCGACAAAAGGCAGACCACGGAGAAGAAACATCAGGACAAACAGTTCCTGTGTACGACGCATAGCAGGAGTCACGGCAGGAGACGAAGGTAATTTGGCAAAAACCTTCTGCATATCCTCATCACACAACGCCCGCTTACGGTCCGCACGCGTGCCGGTATATACAGAACGAAACAGATGCGGTACATAAACAGCCCCACGACAATCTACCGCACGATTATAGACCGCACGAAATGTGCGTAAATAAGTAGATACAGTATTCCAACTGCATCCACGGCCACGAAGGTGAATCTCGAAGCCCTTTAACCACTCAGGGGTTACCTCATGAAATGTAAAATCCCCTTTCCCACGATAAGCAATGATGGCATTGAGACTGCTACGGTAGACGTGCGCAGTACCAAAGTTTCCCTCCATCTGTAGTCCCTTGGCTACTTGCTTCATAAATGCTACTACTTTTAACATTTTAATCACTATTAAATAAATTACGCGATAAATATAAGGGTATTTTCGTAACCAAAGCTATCCGATACACATATATTCATTCATTTTAGAGTTGTCCGGACAGTATGTGAATCAATGACCGGCATGTGAAACTAACAAAAAAGAAAGCTGGTATGTTTCAGCAGGATTCCCCACAAAATATAATTGCAGACAGATAAAATCATCATTATCGTAACAAGCAGACAGAAGATTCATTATCTTTGTGGAGTCGCAAACAACTAATAAACAGAAATAATGACGAAATTTATTAATCCATTTACCGACGTAGGATTTAAAAAAATCTTCGGGCAGGAAATGACCAAAGACTTGTTAATTGATTTCTTGAACGACCTGCTGGTAGATGAAAAACATATAATAGACATAACCTTTCTCGATAAGGAAATACTGCCCGAGTATATGGGCGACCGAGGGGTGATTTACGATATCTACTGTACCACTGAAAGCGGAGAACAGTTTATCGTAGAGATGCAGAACAAGCAGCATGTACACTTTCGTGAACGTGCCTTGTATTACCTTTCAAAGACTGTTGCCCGGCAGGGTGAGAAAGGAGCCGAATGGAAGTTTGACCTGAAAGCCGTATACGGTGTGTTCTTTATGAATTTCCGGTTGGACAATTTGCCGCATAAGCTTCGTACGGATGTTGTGCTTACAGATCGTGACACGCACGAACAATTTTCCGACAAGCTTCGTTTTATTTTTATCGAGTTGCCTGCTTTTTCGAAGGAGGAACAAGAGTGTGAGACTGACTTTGAACGATGGATTTATGTACTGAAGAATATGGAAACGTTGAAAAGATTGCCATTCAAAGCCCGTAAATCGGTTTTTGAGAAATTAGAGAAGATCGTAGATATCGCTTCGCTTTCAAAAGAGGAGCGGATGAAGTATGACGAAAGCATCAAAGTGTACCGGGATAATCTCGTGACGCTGGAATTTGCAGAACAGAAGGGACGTGCAGAAGGCAAAGAGGAAGGACGTGCTGAAGGTAAGGAAGAAACTGCCCGAAACCTGAAAAAGATGGGAGTTTCACTGGAAATTATCTCCAAAGCTACCGGATTGAGCATAGAAAAAATAGAAGCATTATAGTTTTCACCGTCTATCTGTATAGAACGGGATCGATAAATATCCCATATTGCAAGATGAAGATCAAAGGCCAACTTAAAGTTAAGCTTTGATCTTCATCTTTTATTTAATGTAAGTTTGATACAAAATCCTCCCTCTTTCTTTATCGGAAACAAAATTGTATAGTAAAAACAAAAAAAAGAGGATGCCACTAGGAAAAAGGGCGGGCATCCTCTTTGGGGGACAGAATAAGACACACTTTCACAAGTACAATCTTATCTGCTACTCCCCAACATGATTTCTCCACATTTCAGTGAAGAAAGGGGTTTATTGCGGAAATACAGACTTTCACAAGCATGCATTTCCTAATACTCTCATGTGAAGGTTCTCGTACGAATACGAAAAGATGTGGGGAACAAACACCTCACATGAGAATAGGGGAATATCTTTTAAAAAGAAAAGGGTTCTTGCTACAAATTTTATTCCGCTATACAGATACATACACGGTTTTCTTCAGGTTTCTGATAAGGCTGTACTGTATCTCCTTTATAACTGGTAATAATTCTATCGGCTGCTATTCCTTTAGCTTTCAAGGCTTCTACCACATTCTTTGCACGTTTCTCCGACAAAGTCATATTGATATTCGAGTTACCGGTTTCCTTGTCTGCATATCCGGTAACAGTAACTTTACTGGTTGGGTTTTTCTCCATATATTTAATCATGACATCAATCTTTGCCAACTGGTCATCTTGCAGAAGTGCAGAGTTCAATGCAAAGAATATATTCTGTTTCATCGGCTCCACAACTACTACAGGTTTCGGTTCCGGCTCTTTTACAACAACAGGTTCCGGTTTGGGTTGTTCCACGACTACAGGTTCCGGTTCGTAATATACGGGAGCTGTTTTGGTATAGCTTTTTCCCAGTTTAATGGTCAAGCCAACGAGTGCGTTCAGCTGCCAGTCACAGTTGCCGGCTTTCTTTGAGTTGAACTTATCGGATAAAGCGTTGGCGTTGGCTTCGATATTGATGGCCAAGCGGTCATTCAGGCGAAGGTCACAACCCAAGCCAAAACGTCCGGCGACAAGAAACTTGCCTTCTTGCCAGAGATATTCCAGTTCATAGGTGCGGGTGTCGAGTGCATTCGCTTCATCGTTATCGAAACCACGATTGAGCCCTACACCACCAAAAAGGTAGCCATTGAAAACACGTTTCGGGTTGAAGCCACAGAACAAAGTGCTGAGATCAGCCATAATATCAATGTTTCCCTGAAGATATTTGTACTGGTAGGTTTGTTCCGGAGTTACCCATCCACCCTTTGCCTGCCATCCGCTACCACCGATACGTGCTCCGAATGCAGGGGCAAACTTATATCCTATATTGATGGCGGCGGCAGGAGACATCAGATCGGTAAACTTGGCTTCGCCTACGGTATGTGCGGCTCCTACTTGTGCCTGGATAAACCAGTGAGGTTTGAATACGGTTTTACCTTCTTCCTTGATTTGTCGTTGTTCCTGAGCAAATACTATCGTACCACTCATTGCAAGTATGGCTACTAATAAATTTCTTATTTTCATAATGTTATGTATTTAATGTCTTGTTACAGAAACCTCATACGATGTGTCACAACTATATATCAGGCAAATCTTATCACCCAATATCTGCTTTGTTATTATGAAAAGGGTGCTCTGACTAGAGCAGAGCACCCTTTCGGAATTAATATATGTCTAAGAATCGATAGACATTCAGAGATCTCTTAGTTCTTCGGATTAACTGTAATAGTCAATGTGGAAGAAAGTGTTCCCCAACCGTAGTTTACAGTAGCAGGAATAAAGATCTTGTAAGCGTATTCAATCGGTGATTTAACATTGACATACTTAACAGTATTACCAACTTGTTCTAAAGTAGCCTTATCAGGCAGTTTACCACCATTATATTTCAAGTCAGTAGTAACTTTATCAATGTCAAGTTTCACCTCACTGAATTCTCCATAATAGAACCAGTATTGTCCGAGATTAATAACTGAGCTACTGAATGTAGTCTTAGTCCATTCCCAGCATCCTGATTTCTGGCCATACGATGTTCCTTCGAAATTAGGCTGCAGTGTATGGTCATGCTTTTTAGCAACAGGTTCACCTGGAATCCATTCTATTACGGCAGGAGTATAGTCAATGCTTGCTATATATGTATATGTAATACTAGAACCAGCTGAAACAAGAACTTCTGTATAGTTTACAGTTCCATTAGCAGTCAGGCGATATCCGGCAGGTGCACCATTAAGTGCTTGTGCATAGAGATAATTACTAACCTCACCTTTAGTCACCATTGAATGCGGTGTTGTATACGTCTTGGTTGTTGTAGTTGTACCGTCAGTAATCTGTGTATAGGTGTATGTAGCCGAACCATTATACGTGGTGATAGGGCTGGCAGTAACGATGTCTACAGTTCCTGTTGTAGTTTTCAGACTTGCCGGAGTTACTATATTGTAATGTCCCTCAGTCAGTTCATATTCAGGTACACAGACTCTCTTCCAGTATGAAGAAATATCTTCAGTTTCCACCACACTCGGAGATACGATAGCATTGCCACTCCAATCCATCAGCAAACCGTTCCATTGGAAGTTAGCAATGTCACCACCTGTCACAGCGTCTGTCAGAGTAACTCCACTAGGCATATTCAAGCTAACTGGACGGATAAAGTTAACCATAAATTCATTTACAGTAATCTGATCACCACTTTCCAAAGTATAGATGTGTGCAACTGAAGCTTGCAGACCACCTGCGCTATTCAGAGCAGCCTTAACAGCAGTAGCATTAGCACCGTCCTTATCCAATGAGATCGTTTCTCCGTCAATCTTAACACCAGCCAAAACTTTGCTTGTAGCTTTTCCGTCAGAATAAGTCTTAGTTACAACATAACGATCTGTTACACAAATCGGAAGTCCCTTCACGTCGTACTTATCATAAGCAAGCCCCAATTTCTGATGAATCAGACATCCGTCTGCAGGATCTTCCGGAGTATTAGGTACTACAGCATTCACCTTAAAGAACTTCATATCACCATCAATAGTCTGCCAATACAGTTCGTTCTTCACTGCATCTAAGCTAGCTTTCGGCAATTTCACATTTACAGCAAACTTGAATGTGATTGCATCAGGATATTTAGAAGATTGCAGTTTATTCTGAACAGTGATAGTAGCAACAAATTCAGAACCAGTAGCACTAATAGCACCAAGCTGACCGTGTTTGAATGACCAGACAACCTTCTTAGTTGCTGTACCTACTGAAGTAGCACCAGCTACAATTTTCGGGAAATCAACACCAGTTACCAGTTTGCCATTCTTCTTAACAGATGCAACAGCAGTAGAAACATCGTATGTATTCCAGAATGTCTCATGACTCATACCAATATTAGTACCATCAGTTATCTTACGATAAACATTCTCACGGATATATTCTTCTGTAATAGTATATGAAGCCTCTGTTACATTACATGCGAAAGTAAGTTCTTTAGCTTCGTTGCCCACTGTAAAGTCTGATTCTTTTTCAGCAATGAACTCAACTTTCACGAATCCGCGACGTACTACATTACCAGCTTCGTCCACCAATTCAACTTTCAGAATCGGAGTACGACCGAATGCTTCCGGATTGAATCCTTCTGCCTGGTACTTACCTTCGATAGCGTCATTACATTTGATCCATTTCTGCTGATTAGTTTCAGTATTACCCTCTTCAATATTATAAGCTGTAGATGCCACAGCGAATCTGTATGACAACTTATAATCAGCGATCGGGAATTCATCATGACCGTTATTACCGAAACAAGTAGCCACCAAATCTTTCAAATTGAATTCTTTATCATAAGGAATCTTGTAGCGAGGATCTTCTTTCGTACAAGCGTCGAACGTTGTTGCATAATGAGCCTCGTCAGCACCGGTAGTCAGTGTTTCCTTGTCAGCGATGCGAACATCTTCGTAAGACAGGATTGCATCGTATACAGCTACATACGGAGCAGTAATGACGGCATTTTTCTCACCTTCGTCCACAGCATCCCCTTTCAGCGTAGCCTGCAGAGCGATCATATTCGTTCTGTCAAGTCCCGGCTGAGTTGTGTGGGAGTTCAGGCGAAGAAGCTTGAAGTCAACAGTTCCTGTTACAGGATTAGCTTCCGGTTCTCCAACAATTTCAACCAACTTGCTTGCAGCAATTGCGCGAGTTGTTTCAACCACTTCTGCCGTACGGTCAATGTAGCCATAGTCAGCATTTGCCAACTTGAAGCTTGCCGGGTTGAAGTGATAGCTGGCAGTTGCCAAAGCAGCTGTAGAGAATTTATAAGAAGTAGCGGGGATACTTGCATTTTCACTCTCGCCCATCGGAGAATATTGCAAGGAAGTGAATCTAACAGCTTCAATACCGTCAACGAACAAATCGGGAGCAAGCGAAATGCTTGTCAGACGAGATACCACCAACGTATGCAGACCTGCCAAGTTCTGATTGATAGCTGTAATTTGACCGTTGATTTTCTTGATATCAGCCTGAATATCTTTGATATCTCCTTTAATAACATCCAGTTCGTCCTCTATAGCATCTTTCAAATCACTGATAGCTGTTGCATTTTTAGAGATCAAGTCTTCCAGACTTCCTTCGCCGCCACTGATTTTTTTCCACAAAGCGTCGAGATCCTCTTGTGCGGCTTTGATATCATCTTGTGCAGCTTTGATGTCATCCGCATTAACGTCTATTTTGGCTTCCAATGTGATTTTCACATATTCATCCAGTTCTTTCAACGTTGTAGCGAAGTCCTCGTCTGCCGATTGCAATGCCTCGATAGCGTCCTGAGCACTCTTGATAGCCTCTGTATTTTCTTTCACAGCGCCATTCTTCAGGTTGCTCAAACCAGCCTCAATACCATCAATACGAGCACCAAGCAATTTTGACGCTTCTTCGAATGCGGTAACATCGAGTTTCTTGTCAATGGCGGCCTGCATTGAATTTCTCAAAGCTTCCACCTGTTTCGTTGCTTCTTCAATAGCGTCAGCCTTTGCCTGTGCAGCAGCAGCTTCGGCCGCTTTCGCAGCAGCTAACGCTGTAGCAGCATCAGCCTTAGCCTGATCACCGGCAGCTTTGGCAGCATCGGCGGCAGTCTTGGCTTCAGCGGCAGCAGTCTTAGCAGCGTCAGCAGTAGCCTGAGCAGCATCAGCAGCAGCTTTCAAAGTAGTCAGCTGAGTCTGAAGGTCAGTAATAGTGCTTCCGCTTTTGTCAATTTGTTCTTGCAACCCCTTGATGTCATCATCGTAGTCTTTACAAGAAGTAAATGTACCCGCTGAAGCCGCTAATAGCGCTCCAAACAGGACGACACTTAAATACTTTTTGTTCATGATAAAAAACTTTTAATTTATAAATTAAAAAAATAATAAAAATATTGTTTCTCGTTTTGGATTATGAATTCCCTTACTACATCCCATGTTTTATTCCTTTCATTTCTTGTGCAAACCTCCTTTTCTTAATTTGTTTTCCACTTTCAATTACCTTACACAATATACTTTGAAGCATATAGACTATATTAGCCTTTCCCGTTACTCTGTAGGTAACGGGAAAACCTTTGTGCCTGCCCCGGAGGGGTAAGCAATACTGAAAAATCATTTATGGAATACAGAAACATCTTTACCCCTGCTTCTAAGAGGCGGCAGAGGGGAGGGAAATCTATTATCTAAAAATTAAAGGCTACAAAGTCTAACGCTAAGAAATCCGCTGTTTTATTGTGTTATTTGTCTTTTTTTAGTTGTTTATCAGAAAAAATATCATTTTTGTTTGCATGTTTTCCAAAATATATCCATCTTTGCAACGCTATTTAGCTCCGTTACCTACAGAGTAACGGGTTAAAAATCAACAAATTGCCAACAGCATTGAGTGTTTTATAAAATCCACCACCTTTTTATTGGCTTCATCTATTTTCTTATTCCGGAAAGGTTTGAGATACGTCTCGGTCACTGTAATGGACGAATGTCCCATAGCTTCGGAGATAATGCCCGGATGAATTTCGCAATAATAAGCCGTTGTAGCCCAGGTATGGCGGGCGGTATAGGAGCTCAATCTATCCTTCAATCCCAAAAACCTTCCCAATAGTTCCAACTGATAATTGAAATGGCGCAATGCCAACTGATATTCCCGATAAGCTTCCGGCGAACCTTCGGCGCTGCGGAGAATAGGGAACAAATAAGGCGAACGCTTATCACGGTTCATATACTTCTGCAAGAGGAACATGGCTTCCGGCGTCAACGTCACCGACAACGGACGACCCGTTTTGCGGCGACGGTAAGTAATGACATCCCCCCGAAGATCGCTCTTCCGCAGGTAAGCCAGATCGACAAAAGGCAATCCCCGAAGCAGGAACATGAGGATAAACAATTCCTGCGCACCCCTCATGCCGGGAGGTATGGCGGCCGACTGCAACAGACGGGCAAACACCTTCTTCATGTCTTCCATATCCAACGCCCGCCGGCGGTCCGCCCGCGTACCTGTATATACGGAACGGAACAGATGCGGCACGTACGGTGCACGATGAAGATCGACGGCCCGATTGTAAACGGCACGCATCGTGCGAAGGTACGTAGACACCGTATTCCAACTACACCCGCGGGCACGAAGGCTACCCTCAAAATGTTTCAGCCACTCCGGAGTTATTTCCCGAAACTCCACGCTTTCCGATTCCTGAAAAACAAGAATCGCATTCAAACTACTTCTATACACATGAGCAGTCCCTAAATTTCCACTCTGCTGCAAATCGGCAGCCACTTGTTTCATAAACGAAGTAAAACTTTCCTTCTTCATCAACAAATAATTTAATTAATAATATTTACTATTCCCACACTTTACTTTAGTAAAACAAAAAAATCAATATATAAAAATTTACATACATAAATTTACAAAAATAAAAACTAAAACTTTCATGTTATTTATCAAATATATTTTCATATATTTGTGCGGTTTTTAAGACAAAAGCCATAATTAAGAAACAATTAAATTGTAAATTTATGAAAAGTAATGAAGTAGCTGACGAAAGCTACAGCATTAACGGTTTCAAGCATTTTTCCGATTTGGCAGTGGCATACTTCCCTCAAATGGCAAGTACATCGTCCGCCAGCAAAAAAATGCGTAATTGTATCAAAGCAAGTAATGCTTTGAGTGAACAACTTGCCGACGCGCACTACACCGACACGACGATCGAGATCAGCCCCGAAATGCAGCTAATCATCTACCGCCATTGGGGACCGCCCCACATTATACTGTCGGTCAAAGTACAGCGCGTAGCAGAAAACAAAAACACGGATAAGAAATAAAAGAAAAATCGAACTATATATTTTTAAATATATCATTTATCTTTTATCGTTTATTATGTATTCCACTTTGCGTTCGGCATTTTTTCCCACAGAAAGATAACTCTCAAAAATACAGCTATTTGCAGTAGGAAAAAAGTGTTCCACAAAGTGTTCGTAAAAACGACCGTATTTTTCAACTAAAACAGAGCCTCCGATTCAACCGAACGAAGGCTCTGTTTGTCTGTATCAAAGGCTCTGCCGGACAGAAACGGAGTATCTGTTTCATCATCCCCTCCGGAGAACATCCGCAGAGAGAAAAAACAGTTAGCGGAAGTACATTCGAAGTCCGCAACCGTCCACAGTCATCCACACACCACAACGCCTCTTGCAAGCCATACGCAAAGGGATTACCTTTACCGAAAATTTTAAATAAGCCAAAATGAACAAATTTAATTTCCAAGCCATGACAAAGCATGGTTTTCTCATTATCCCGAAAACCTTATTGCAACAACAGATAGAAAATCCGCACCTGCAAGAGGGAGAGATAGAGGCACTCCTGAAAATCCTGATGAAAGTCAACTATTCGGAAACGCTATACAACGACCGCTGCAACAAGAACTGCCCGTGCAAAAGAGGTGAAAGCCTGTTCAGTTACCGCGACTGGAGCCGCGTTCTCCACTGGTCCACCGGGAAGACTTTCCGCTTCATGCACGGACTTGCCACCCGGGGAATCATCGAAATCATCCCCCACCCCAACAATACATCCCTGCACATACGCGTCGTCGAATATGACAAATGGGTGGGACTGCCCGATGCCGGGAAACAGAAAAAGAAAGCTGTCAACGAGAAGTTCCAACTGTTCTGGAACGAATACCACAGCATCACGCAGCTTCCCAAGGAGAACATCGCCAAGGCGCAACGCGAGTGGAAGAAGCTGAGTGACAAGGAACAACAACTGGCAATCGACAACATCGAAGTATATTATTTCCACCAGACGAACGTCAACTTCCTCCTCCATGCCGGCAGTTATTTATCGAACAAAGCTTTCCTGAACGAATACACCTATTAATGATGAATACCGAAAACAGAGTTTCGCCCCAAGCACCCGAAATAGAGGAAGCGATCCTCGGCGCCTGCCTGATAGAACAGGAAGCCATGCCGCTGGTAGCCGACAAGCTACGCCCCGAAATGTTTTACGTGCTACGCCACCAGATAATCTACGCCGCCATGCTGGCGATGTATCAGGCGGGTACCAAAATCGACATCCTCACCGTGAAAGAGGAACTTTCACACCGCGGAAAGCTCGAAGAAGCGGGCGGTCCGTATGGTATCACCCAACTGAGCAGTAAAGTGGCAAGTTCCGCACACATCGAATACCACATCCGGATTGTGCACGAAAAATACCTGCGGCGCGAAATGATCCTGGGCTTCAACAAACTTCTCGCCTGTTCGCTGGACGAAACCATGGATATCGACGACTCGCTGATAGATGCACACAACCTGCTCGACCGCCTGGAGGGTGAGTTCAACCACAACACCCACCTGCGCGACATGGACGCACTGATGAGCGCCGCCATGAGCGAAGCCGAGGGACGTATCGCCAAGAGTACGAACGGAGTGACCGGCATTCCCACCGGACTGACGGATCTGGACCGCATGACGTCCGGACTCCAGAACAGTGATCTAATAGTACTTGCCGCCCGTCCCGGTGTAGGGAAAACCGGCATGGCATTGCATCTGGCACGGAACGCGGCAATGGCAGGATATGCCGTAGCCGTCTACAGTCTTGAGATGCAAGGGGAAAGGCTGGCCGACCGCTGGCTGACGGCAGCCAGTGAGATCAGCGCCCGCCGGTGGCGATCGGGGACAGTCAGCACGCAGGAGCTGGCAGAAGCACACGCCACAGCCGCCGACCTCGCACGTCTCCCGATACACGTAGATGACAGTACATCGGTCAACATGGAACACATCCGTTGCAGCGCCCGGCTGCTGCAAAGCCGAAACGAGTGCAACATGATTATCATCGATTACCTGCAACTATGCGACATGACGACGGGACAAAACAACCGTAACCGAGAGCAGGAAGTGGCGCAAGCCACCCGCAAGGCCAAGCTGCTTGCCAAAGAACTGAATGTGCCTGTGGTGTTGCTCAGCCAGTTGAACCGTGTGTCGGAGGGCCGTCCCGCCGGTCGCCCCGAACTGTCACAACTCCGCGAGAGCGGAGCGATCGAGCAGGATGCGGACGTCGTGTTACTACTCTACCGCCCTGCCCTCGCACGCATACCGACCGACCGCGAAAGCGGTTATCCCACCGAAGGGCTCGGCATTATAATCGTAGCCAAACAACGCAACGGGGAAACCGGAAACGCTTATTTCGGGCATAATCCGGAAATGACGAAAATTACGGACTATGTACCGCCATTGGAGTTTCTGCTGAAACATGCAAAGTAAAAGTGATTCCAGTGTGAGATAGATTCAATTTTATACAACAATAATTTTCAATCATCCGTACCTTGTTTTATTTCAAAAATCAGTATAAAATAAATGGCAAAATACTTGACTTCTCCTTTCAGATTTTGTATATTTGTAATGTCAATAATGACAGAAAATATTATTACTTAAACCTTAACTTTTTTCAATTATGAACGTATTAGTGGAGCGCTATCAGCGCAGAAAGTATGTGAATCAGGAAGATTCGCAGGTGTTGTATTATGTACGCCAGAAATCGGGTACTGTGAGAGTTATGGACGTCAATAAGCTGGCGAATGCGATCGAGGCGAATTCTTCGCTCACAGCGGGAGATGTGAAGCACGCTATCGAGGCTTTTGTAGAGCAGTTGCGTCTGTCGCTCACGCAGGGCGATAAAGTGAAGATCGACGGATTGGGCACGTTCCACATCACGTTGAGCAGCGAGGGCACGGAGAAGGAGAAAGATTGCACGGTGCGCAGTATCCGCCGGGTGAATGTCCGTTTCGTGGCGGACAAGGCGCTGCACCTGGTAAATACCAGCCACACTGCCACCCGAAGTGAGAATAATGTAGATTTCGTCCTTGCGGGGAAGGGCGAAGGCGAAACCGACGGCTCCGATGACGGAAACGGCGGAAATGATAAACCGGGCGGCGGTGGTGTCACTCCCGACCCGTCTGTTTAAAGGTATTCTTCATTAATAAATCACATTCATGTTAGATAAGATTATAGAAATCATTATGACGGTGCTGCCCTTTCTGGGCAGCAGCCGCAAGAAGCGCAAAGTCATGGCGCAGGAGGTAAAAGAGTTCAGCGAACTGGTGAAAGACCAATATACTTTTCTGATGCAGCAATTGGAAAAAGTGTTGAAGGATTATTTCGACCTTAGCTCGAAAGTGAAAGAGATGCATACGGAGATATTCTCATTAAGAGATCAGCTGGCACAGGCTGCTGCCTTACAATGTATTAATAAGGAATGTGCACAACGTAGTGCAGCAGAGGCATGATAAT
>OGNW01001479.1_pt1 | contig 12575 bp, 15 predicted proteins | sample 1573591 | NCBI WGS metagenome assembly OGNW01 (sample SAMEA2581894, study PRJEB24529) | metagenome | biome: Human gut stool | place: China | collected 2011
CTTCCTGCCTGTACAAGAAGAAATCCGCCAATGGACTTACCGGAAAAAGAAAATAAAACGGGTGGTTATCCCCATGATGATTTTTGTCCATGTAGATGCGGCGGAACGTTCACAGGTGCTCACGTTGTCGGCCATCAGCCGGTATATGGTGCTGCACGGCGAACATACTCCGGCGGTGATTCCGGACGAACAGATGGAACGGTTCAAATTTATGCTGGATTATTCGGACGAGGCGGTGGAGATGTGTACCGCGCCATTGGCTCCGGGAGAATTGATACGGGTGGTCAAAGGTCCGCTAAAGGGTCTGGAAGGAGAACTGGTGGAAGTGGATGGAAAAGCGAAAGTGGTGGTAAGACTGGATTTGCTGGGATGTGCTGGGGTTGATATGCCGGTGGGGTTTGTGGAGAAGATGAAATAAGGATGGCGGACGCTAGGAAATGTGGAGGGGAATTTGTAGCTTTGCGGTAAGAAAGGAGAATAAAGGCATGCGTTTGCAATCTAAAGAAATACAGACCATCATCCAAATAGCTAAAGATATTTATGGTGAAACAGTGCAGGTATATCTCTTCGGTTCCCGTCTGAATGACGAAAAGCGCGGAGGAGATATTGATTTATTAGTCCGCAGCACGGGAGAAAAGAAGGGTGTATTGGCACGCATCCGCATGACCGCACGCTTGAAACTGCATTTGGGCGACCAAAAGATTGACGTCATCGGTGACCATGAGGATTCACCGGTAGTGCAGGAAGCTCTGAAAAACGGAATACAACTGATATGACAGAAAAGAAAAAAGAGATAACAGAACGCCTGGAACGGGAATTTGATGTATGCGACAAGCATATCCTTCGTATAAATGAAGCTCTTGAAGGGTTAGGGGTCAATATTCCCATGTCTGCGGATTGTTATTCCAACCTGACAACAGAACAAGTCCGCTGCATAGACCAATTCATATTTCGCTTTTCCAAATTGCAGGATTCCATGGGAGCAAAAATATTCCGATATATATTGGAATATCTGGATGAAGACATCACCGCACTTCCTATGCGTGACATTCTGAACCGTTTGGAACGTTATCTTATTATTCCAAGTGCTGATGAATGGACTTATATACGTGAATTGAGAAATGAGATCTCACACGATTATCCCTTGCTTGAAACAGATGTTGCCGCCATTTTGAATGAACTGTTTTCTAAAACAGATATTATATTTAGCATTTACAGTAAATTGAAAAGTGTCTTCAATAATAACAGACACGCTTAAACCGTGATACAGACTATTCTTTTCTTCCCCGATATTTTTTTGGAACACAAACTTCGAAACGAAATTATCGAGAAGAAACAAACGCTCAGGAAATTCATGCTGAATGCTGAATGAGATTTTCTCTGTCGTCTACCAATTTTATAAAGAAAGCAATCTTTTAATCCGTAATAGTGATAAGAGAATAAGACTCATATCCTATCTTTGGTCTGAAGTATAGAATTCTATAAGAAATGGTTAGTGTTAAACAAGATTCATTCGTTGGTAAACGGGAATTTTTCCATGCCGTAAAGAGAAATTTAATTGGAAGAAATTTTCTAGTTCATATCGTTAGTTGTTAAGCTTTTATTGTTATTAAAAAATAGTGATTTTCTCGAAAAAATGAAAGAAAAAGGATACTATTAATAGAGTATTTATAACCCTCATTAAAAAAAGACAATGAAAAAAGAAGTACTTTATAAATATCGAGGACTAAGCAACCTCAAACGCTTCTTAGAAATTATTCTGAACAAAAAACTTTATGGTGCCCTATACACCGAACTGAATGATCCCATGGAAGGTAGTTTCAGATATAATTATAAGATACCGCATGAGATCATAGAGGACTTAAAAGATCAAAAACAAAAAACGTATATTTGCTCTCTCTCTAAAAGAAATGATATTGGTATCATGTGGACTCACTATGCAGAAGAGCATAAAGGATGCTGCATAGAAATAGAAATAACAGCAAAAAACTGGGAGCGCATAGAAGTGAAATATCAATCCTCATCATTTAAAATTGCGGACACTTCTAGTTTATCAGATATCCTCAAAATAAAATCTATACAATGGAATTATGAGGAAGAAGTGCGTTATATTAAAACCGCCAAAGACAGAGAAGTACTATCCATAAAAATAAAACGAATATTTTTGGGATATAAACTAAAAGCATCAGAATTCAACTTCTACAAAAAGTTGATTCAAACACTAGATCCTTCCATTGAAGTCGTCAAAATGAAAAAAGAGAGTTTGGATTTTGGGTATAAAGAATGATATCAGAAAGCCCCAAATAAACAAATAACACACAAAACAATATGTTAGACAATCGTACATTATATGAAAAGAATGTTCAAGATCGTAGCCTGTTACGTTACTTTATAGGTCTTATTGTTCGTTGGAAACAAAACTTCAAATATGCACGAGCAAGAAGAATTGCACGTAAGCGTGGAGCGACCATCGGAGAAGGTGTTATTATGCCTATAAGCTTAGCCAAAAGAGCCAATTCCAATTTAACAATAGGAAATCACAGTTCCATTCAAACAAATAAAATAGACATACGCTCTTCTGTAACAATAGGAAGCCATGTCATTATTGGAGCAGGAACAGAAATTATTACAACATCACATAATATAGACTCCCCCGATTGGAATCTAAAAAACTATGGCATTACTATTGAAGATTATGTTTGGATCCCTACAAATGTCCTTATATTACCTAGTTGCCGTAACATAAGTTATGGCAGTGTTATTGGTAGTGGAAGCGTAGTTGTCAAAAATACAGACCCCATGTCAGTAGTGGGAGGTAATCCAGCAAAAGAATTAAAAAAGCGAAAATGTGTACACTCTAATTTGATTGTAGAATCATTATTAGGTGGTGATTATGACATATATAAAAAGACTCGAAAAAAACGCCATTGTTAGAAACTATGCCTAAGAACTTCAATAAAAATAGAATTCTAAAAAATTCGCTACTACTCTATTTACGAATGTTATTTACCATGTGGTTAAATCTATATGCCACACGGTTGGTATTAAATAATCTAGGTGTAGAAGATATGGGAGTTTACGGGGTAGTAGGTAGTATAGTAGGTATGTTTACTATATTTACAAGTGGCATAACTAGTGCTGTACAACGTTTCCTTACCTATGAATTGGGCAGTCAGAAAGGTAATATGAACAATGTTTTTTGTTCATCTTTAAATGTTATCTTTATTTTAGCTTTCTGCGTACTACTTTTACTAGAGATTATAGGAGTCTGGGTACTTTATCATAAAATAAATATTCCTACTTCAAGTATGCAAGCTGCATTTTGGGTTTTTCAGCTATCAACATTAACCTGTATTATAAATATGATTAGCATCCCATACAATGCTTTAATCATAGCACACGAAAAAATGGATGCTTTTGCCTTTATTTCCATTTTACAGGTTATATTAAATTGCAGTGCAGCATATTGTCTTTCCTTCATTTCAAACGAAAGATTATTAATGTACGGCATTATGATGGCAGGTATTAGTATTTTAATAAGAATCATCTATCAATTATACTGCCATTCCCATTTCAAAGAAACACATTATCATTGGAAAATAGATCCAGAACTATTAAAATCAATTAGCAAATTTGCAGGCATATCAACCTCTTCCAGTATATTGCAAATGATTTCCACTCAAGGGATTACTTTTGTTATTAATTGGACTTTCGGAGTTACAATTAATGCCGTATATGTCATTGCTTTACAACTCAAAAATTCAATTTTATCATTTGCACTTAATTTATTAAAAGCAATTTCTCCACAAATAACAAAAACATATGCCAGTGGAGAAATGGAAGCGCATAAAAAATTAATTTACACAGGTAGCAAAATGGAAGTTTTTCTAATTTATTTTATTATGATTCCTTTCCTGTTTCGTACAGAATACATCATGAAGCTTTGGCTAGGAGAAGTTCCAGAATATACAGTAGCATTTGCCCAATGCATAGTATTTATCAGCTTAACCTATGCAGCTTTTGAACCTATAAGAGCAGCAGTTCTAGCAACTAATAAAATCGCTAAATTCATGATTATTCCAGATAGTTTTTATATACTGGTATTACCTGTTAGTTATTTTATTTGTAACATAACAGAAAATCCTATTTATATGATTGTATGTATCGTTTTTTTTGATATACTAACTTGTTGCTTACGTACTTATTTAGCATCAAAAGTTTGCATAATTAACATTCGTGAAATCCTACATCAAATAATATTACCGTGTATATATGTAGCATGTTTTTCGTGTATCATCTGTTATAGTATTTCATATTTGACGCCACATAGTTTATGGGGACTAGTTTTTATACTATTATGTAATAGTATATCGCTTTTAATCATAATTTATATTTGTGGACTTAATAAACAGGAAAAAATTACGATAAATAAAATAATAACCAGTCATTATAACACCAAAATATGCAAAATGCACAAATAATACATAAGCAATATATATTGGAAAAAAACATAATTTATATATTTCTTTTTTTACTTCTCTTCGAAGGAGCTATTAGAAAATGGATTTTTCCTTCATTAGCGACCCCTTTATTAATAATAAGAGACCCTTTTGCCCTACTTCTTGTCATCCAAGGCTTAAAAAAAGGATTGATAAACCACCCTATTGCAAAAATCTCTTTTTTTATCAGTTTTATAGCTTTACTGATTTCGTTAACATTCCCTAATGCAAACCTTTTAGTTTGTATGTTTGGTGCACGTATATTTATGTTATATATTCCTTGTATTTTTGTAATTAGCAAGATACTTACAATCAAAGATTTATATAATATTGCCAGATATTGTATCTATATCTCAATACCTATGACAGTTTTAGTTATACTTCAATTCTATTCACCACAAACAGCGTGGGTAAATAGGGGTATTGGAAACAATATGGAAGGATCTGGTTTTGGAGGTGCTTTAGGATATTTTAGACCCTCTGGAATATTTTCTTTTACACAAGGTTTCGTATGTTTTCAAACTTTCGTTTGCACATTTTTAATGACTTATTTTTTTGATAAAAGAGCTCAAATATATGCAACAATAAATAAGTATGTATTATATGTTGCCATGATAATGTTTCTCATTACAATTCCTTTATCCATTTCTCGTACACTTTTATTTCAAACTGTAGCTATTTTTATTTTCCTCATTATTGGACTTTTTATTACACACAAAAATACAAATTCAATCTTTAAATTTATAATTCCAATTTGCCTCCTGATTCCTATACTCACGCAATTTGAATCTATTCAACTCTTTATAAATGTATTTGCTGCTAGATTTGAAAGTGCTCAACATAGTGAAGGCAATGTTTTAAGCGGTACAATTGGCAATCGGTATTTTGGTGCTTTAATTAGAGCATGGACAATAGACTCTCCTACTTTTGGATATGGGATAGGCAGTATGACTAGAGTAGGAATTAAAATTATTGGACATAACATAATAACAGATGAAGAATGGACTAGGATTATTTATGAATCAGGATTTATTTTAGGAACGATTTTTATTCTTATTAGAATTATACTTTGTTTCAAAATAACAATAACAACAATTCAACGTATTGTTTTTAAAAAAAATATACTACCATTCATTTTTCTGCCTAATACTCTTTTTTTATTACCACAAGGTAATTTAGGTGGTACTGTGCCATTAGGCTTTACAATTATAGCAGTTTCCTTTTCTCTAATAACACTAAAATATGGGACACGAAAAAAAAGCATAAACAAGAAACTAATCCAATATAAAGCTCAACATGAAAAGAATACTTTTATATCATCCCTTTGGAAATCAAAATGTCAGAGGAGTTCTTTCCGCACTATCAACTCATAATAAATTACATAGTTTTCATACAACAATAGCTGTTTTTCCACATACATTTTTATACAAAATACTCCCTCTAGTTGGATTAAAAAAATTTTTAAGAAGAGAGTATGATGAAAATATTAAAAGCAGAACATATTGTTACCCATGGAAAGAACTACTACGCTTATCAAAAATTCCTCAAAAATTACATATTAATATTACTAGCGGCAATATTAATATCCAACTCAATAAAAAAATTAGCAATTTTATTATTTCTAAAAATGAAGAAATTCTAGGAGCATATTGTTATGCTCATGGAGCTTTAGATATCTTTAAAGCTTGTCAAAAATATAACAAGTTATGTTTTTATGATTTGCCGATTGCGTATTACAAAGAAATCATTGATATAGCACAATTAGAAAAAAAACAAAATCCCCAATGGTCTGATTGTATATATGTCTACAAAAATCAAAAAAATCTGCACATTATTGATGAAGAGCTTAAATTAGCAGATTGCATATTTGTTGCAAGTTCTTACGTAAAAAGTACTTTAATAAAATATGGTTATAATGCCGACAATATATATTCTATTCCATATGGTTTTCCTCCTATATCACCCAAAGAATATAGACCTATAACACAAAAAATAAAATTATTATATGTAGGAGGATTACATCAATTGAAAGGGTTATCATATATGTTTGAAGCCATTGACCATTTTAAAGATAAAGTCGAATTATCTATTGTAGGATCTGGTAACCTAGACGTTCCTTTACTGCATAAAAACCTAAAAAAATACAATTACCTTGGTAGTCTTCCCCATCAAAAAGTATTACAAGAAATGCGTAAATGTGATATTTTATTGTTCCCAACTCTAAGCGATGGCTTTGGAATGGTTGTTACTGAAGCTATGTCCCAAGGAACTCCTGTCATTACTACCAATAACTGCGGAGCAGCTGACTTAATAAAAAACGACATCAATGGCTGGATAATCTCTTCTCGATCCTCTCTTAGTATCATAGATAAGTTAAACTATATTTTAAATCATCCAAATGAAATTGAACGAGTAGGTAGAAATGCTATACATACCGCTCAGATGAGACCATGGGAAAAATATAATGAAGACATAATGAATACAATACAAAATATTTGCAACAAAAAAAACAACTAAAACAATATGTATCAATATATAAACAAAATCGTAACAATTATTTTTGTTCATAATTGGATTGCTATTTTATATTTCAATTTTAAGAAACTTCCTTTTAAACAAGCTATCAAATTACCATTTGACTTTTACTATAAAGTCCGATTCAAAAATTTAAAAGGAAAAATCATTATAAAAAATGAAAATATTCATCGAGGAATGATTAAGATAGGAGGCCGAGGTAGTGAAATGTTTCCAAGAAATCCTGTAATAATAGATATAAGTGGAACATGGATAATAAAAGGTATTACAGAAGTTGGCATAGGAAGTTATATACACGTAGCTTCATCCGCAACACTAACAACAGGAAATAAAGTAAAATTAGGAGCCTTAAATAAACTATATTGTGAAAAATCGATTACTTTGGGGGATGAAATTGCTTTCAGTTGGGAATGTCAAATATTTGACACTAATTTTCACTATATGAAAGATTTATTATCCAACAAAATTCTTGAAAAAGATACTCTTATAAATATCGGATCATTTAACTGGATTGGAAATAGATGTAGTATAATGAAAGGAACTATAACTCCTAATAATGTAATAATAGCCTCTAATAGTTTATGTAACAAAGATTATTCTTTAACTCCTGAGTTTTCTGTCTTAGCTGGTAGTCCTGCTAAAGTTGTAAAAAACAATATAAAACGATTATTTGAAGGAACAGATATATGAAAATAGCAGCTATACTCACATGTTATAATAGAAAAGAGAAAACTTTTCAGTGTCTTGCTTCTTTATTTGAAATAATACCAACATGCAAAGTATATCTAGTTGATGATAATTCAACAGATGGTACTTCAACACTAATACACCAAAAGTTCCCACAAGTTTATTTAATACAAGGTAATGGAAATTTATTTTGGAGTCGTGGTATGTACACAGCATGGAAAGAGGCTATAAAAGAAAATTATGATTACTATCTATGGCTAAATGATGATATTAAATTATATCCTTTTTTTTTGAAAGAACTAATAGAATGCCAAACTCTAAACAACTCACATTGTATTATATCTGGTCTCATCGAAGATTTTAACAAAAATAAAATTTTATATGGAGGAAGCGATGTACATAAAAAATTAGTCCAACCTAACAAATATCCACAGGAAATAAAATTCATGAATGGAAATGTTGTTTTGATTCCTAGATCTGTTGTTGATCAAATAGGTATTATAGATCCTATATATCATCACGATCTGGGTGATGTAGATTACGGGCTAAGAGCACAGGAAAACGGAATCAAAGTATACGCAACAAGAATCCCCATCGCTTTTGGTTATTGCAATAATTATTGTAGAGTAAGAAAATGGGGAGTTTCATTAAAAGAACGTTTTAAGAAACTCTATTCTCCACTTGGCTCTAATCCTATAATCAATTTTTACTTTAGAAAAAAGCATTTTGGAATAATAAAAGCAACCACATTTATTATATATCTGTTTGTCTTAAATATTCTACCAGATAAAATAATAGGTCTCTTTTGGGGAGATACATATAAGGATAAATAATAATTTTAAAGCATAATATAATCTTATGAATATAGCAATTGTAGGTACAGGCTACGTAGGTCTAGTATCAGGCACATGTTTTGCCGAAATGGGTGTAAATGTTACTTGCGTAGACGTGAATAAAGAAAAAATCAATGCATTATTACAAGGTCTAATTCCTATTTATGAACCTGGGCTAGATGAAATGGTACTTCGCAATCATCGAGAAGGTCGCTTAAATTTTACCACTGACATTACCACATGCCTAAATGACGTAGAAATAGTATTCAGTGCCGTAGGGACACCTCCTGATGAAGATGGAAGTGCTGACTTAAGTTACGTATTAGAAGTAGCACGAACTATAGGACGTAATATGAATAAATATCTTGTAATAGTTACTAAATCTACAGTACCTGTAGGAACTGCCCAAAAAGTAAAAAGCACTATTCAAGAAGAACTGGACAAGCGTGGAATGAATATACCTTTTGATGTAGCATCCAACCCTGAATTTTTAAAAGAAGGAGCAGCTATTAAAGATTTTATGAGTCCAGATCGTGTAGTCGTAGGTATAGAATCAGACAAGGCTAAAGAACTAATGACAAAGCTTTACCGTCCATTCTTACTTAATAATTTTCGCGTAATTTTCACAGACATTCCTTCAGCAGAAATGATAAAGTATGCCGCTAATAGTATGCTAGCTACTCGTATCAGTTTTATGAATGATATAGCAAATCTGTGTGAATTGGTAGGTGCAGATGTCAATATGGTACGAAAAGGTATTGGCTCAGACAATCGTATTGGAAGTAAATTCTTATATCCTGGTTGTGGCTATGGAGGCAGTTGTTTCCCTAAAGACGTAAAAGCTTTAATTAAAACAGCTGAAAAAAATGGTTATAACATGCATGTCTTAAAAGCAGTAGAAGAAGTAAATGAACAACAGAAAACTATCTTGTATAAAAAACTGAAAAAACATTATAATGGCAAATTACAAGGAAAAACTATTGCATTATGGGGATTAGCATTTAAGCCAGAAACAGATGATATGAGAGAAGCAACTTCTCTTGTAATTATCAATCTATTATTAAAGGCAGGATGTATAATAAAGGTTTTCGATCCTATAGCCATGGATGAATGTAAACGACGCATTGGTAACAAAGTAATTTATGCTAATGACATGTATGACGCTGTATTAGATGCAGATGCCCTTCTACTGCTGACAGAATGGAAACAATTTCGTCTACCTAGTTGGAAAGTTATCGCAAAATCAATGAAAGTTCCAGTCATTATAGATGGTAGAAATATTTATGATGCTGAAGAAATAAAAGAAATGGGATTTATTTACCATTGCATAGGAAAATAAAAACATGAAAATTTTACATAGTGGCACATTAGACGTAAATGCTGGAGGACCAGCAATGAGTACTTATTATACGCTTTATGGTTTGCAACAACAAGGAATTGATGCAGAAATTATTATGTTTCCCTTATCACCTAACGGAAAATTAAAAGGGACAGAAGTACCTGTACATTATACGGACCCACCTATTATTCCCAAGCTAGACTACTCCCCATCATACAAAAGGAATATAAAAGCTATCGGTGATTTTGACATTTATCATGCACAAGGAGTATGGCAGTACCCAACATATGCTATAGCTGATATTGCAATTCAAAAAAGGAAGCCATACCTCATCACTCCAAGAGGAATGCTTTATCCACAAGATATAGCAAAGTCAAACAAAATATTCAAAAAACTTTCTTTAAAATTACGACTACTCAAAACATTAAACAAAGCCGCTTGTATACAAGTGACATGCAAAGATGAAATGATTCATTGCCGCAATCTAGGTATAACATCTCCAATTGCCATCATTCCTAATCCCATTGAGATCAAAGAATATACAGAAACAAAAAAAGATAATATTTTTCGGTTAGGGTATTTAGGAAGACTATCTCCACGAAAAAATGTAGAAGGACTAATTTATGCTTTCACAGAATTAAAAAAAGAAAAGTCAGAATTACTAATTATTGGAGGTGGAGATAGTCAATATGAATCTTTTTTGAAGAAAGAAGTTAAACGATTAAATCTACATAATGTTCATTTTACAGGTTTTTTATCAGGAAAAGAAAAAGACGAAGCAATAGCTTCTATATCTGTATTAGTAATGCCTAGTGAATTTGAAAATTTAGGGAACGTTATATTAGAAGGGCTTGTACGTAAAATACCTTGTATTGCAACCTATGGCTCCCCATGGGAAGAATTAAATACTCATCATTGTGGCTGGTGGGTAGAATACAGTTCTGAAGCCATAAAAGAAGCCATAAAAGAAGCTATTAGCACCCCGAATGAAGAGTTAAAAGCTATGGGAGAAAGAGGTAAAAAATTAATGGAAAATAGTTATTCGATAGAAGCCGTTGCATCCAAAATGAAACAATTATATGAATGGATTCTAGGACAAAGCCCCAAACCTGAATTCGTTTATGAATAAGAATAAATTAGTAAATATCCATGGAACTCAACATAGCAGAAAACCGCAATCATCTGAACTACTCCAAATGGATCTATGTAAAACGTATACTGTGGACATTCGGAAAATTCTTTTTCCGTAATTCTCCCCGTATAGCTTTCGGATATAGAAATACGATACTACGCCTATTCGGAGCTAAAATAGGAAAACATGTCCATATATACTCCTCCACCGTTATCTGGTTCCCGTGGAATCTGGAAATAGGCGATTGGAGTGCCATTGGAGAAGAAACCCTGATCTATAATTTAGGTAAAGTAACAATAGGAGAAAAAGCAACTGTCAGCCATCGGGTCCATGTATGTGCAGGCACACATGACTATACCGATCCGGCTCTTCCCCTACTGCGTCCCGAAATCCGTATCGGCAATCAGACATGGATTTGCGCTAATACATTCATCGGTCCTGATATAGAGATTGGGGAAGGTGCTGTGATAGGCGCAGGTACAGTAATGGTGAAAGATGCAGAACCATGGGGAGTTTATGCAGGAAATCCGGCTAAATATATAAAGAAAAGAATACTGAAACATTAATCGAATATGTCTGTTCACAAGTCAAAAATATGTCTTGCCTGCTCAGCAGGAGGACATTTAAGGGAGTTACAATTAGCTATTGGAGATATCCCCAATAATTGGAATTGTTATTGGCTCACTTTAAAAACAACTTCTACAAAAGCATTCATGAAAGACAAAGAACATGTGTTCCTAGTAAATTTTCAACCTGCTAAAAAATGGAGTTTAATCATAAATTGCATACAGGCTATATTTTGGGTATTAATAAAACGCCCAAATGTAATCATAACAACGGGAGCAGGAGTAGCTGTACCTACTATTTTCTTTGCAAAAAAGCTACTAAAATCCAAAGTGATCTTTATCAACTCAGCCGCAGATGTAACACATGCATCCAAAACTCCTATATGGATAGAAAAATATGCAGATCTATTTCTCGTTCAATGGGAAGAAATGAAAACTATATTTCCTAACGCTATTTGTTGTGGTGTATTATGATATTTGCTAGCTTAGGTACAATGGACATGGCTTTTATTCGCATGGCCAAAGCCATAGACGAGTGGGCTGCTACCACTCAAGAAGAAGTGATAGTACAGACAGGATATACTCATTTTAATTATCGCCATGCAAAAGCTTTTGACTTCTGTACTAAAGATGAAATGCAGCAATATATTAAATCTGCAGATATTCTAATATTGCAAGGTGGATGGGGAGCAATATCTGAAGCTATGGAACAAAAAAAAAGAATTGTAGTTATTCCCCGGCACGACAAAACAGAACATATTCACGACCAATTTCAACTTATTAGGAAACTGGATAAACTGGGATGTGTAATCGGTGTTTTTGATGAAAAAGATTTACCACAAAAAATAAAAGAAGCCTATTCTTTTGACTTCCAACAAATAAAAAAAGGAAATGCTGAAAAGCTGATTAATCAAAAATTAAAAGAATGGTTGTAAGCAGTCAAAAATTGGCTCATAATTGAAATCTCTATCTTCGCTGCGAACA
>OGNW01001482.1_pt1 | contig 12547 bp, 10 predicted proteins | sample 1573591 | NCBI WGS metagenome assembly OGNW01 (sample SAMEA2581894, study PRJEB24529) | metagenome | biome: Human gut stool | place: China | collected 2011
AAGCCTGCAATATATCCAGCAGCGTGTAGAGTCTCTGTGTGAACATAACCCGATGTTGGGTCACCGTGGTTGCCGTCTGGGAAATACTTATCCTGAAATCACTCAGATGCAGACACGTGCTATCTTGGGTGCTGCATTGGAATTGAAGAAAGAAGGTGTAGAAACACATCCTGAAATCATGGTTCCGTTGACTGGTATCTTATATGAATTTAAGGAACAGGAAAATGTGATTCGCACGGAAGCAGCGAAGTTGTTTGAGGAACTGGGAGACAGCATTGACTTTAAAGTAGGTACAATGATCGAAATCCCGCGTGCTGCGTTAACTGCAGACCGTATTGCTTCTTCTGCGGAATTCTTCTCATTCGGTACGAATGACTTGACACAGATGACCTTCGGTTATTCTCGTGACGATATTGCTTCTTTCCTTCCTGTTTATCTGGAAAAGAAGATTTTGAAAGTAGACCCGTTCCAAGTGCTCGACCAGAATGGTGTGGGACAGTTGGTACGTATGGCAACAGAAAAAGGCCGTGCAATTCGTCCGGACTTGAAATGTGGTATTTGTGGTGAGCACGGTGGCGAACCTTCTTCAGTGAAATTCTGTCACAGAGTAGGATTGAACTACGTTAGCTGCTCTCCGTTCCGAGTGCCTATTGCAAGATTGGCGGCGGCGCAGGCTGCTATTGAGGGATAGCTAAATACACTGGTTAGGTACTTAACTATCTAAAGAAATAGGCTGTAAATACTTGTGAAAGTATTCGCAGCCTATTTTATTTTGTCTTTGTTTTTGCTTTGATATCCGGTGCTTCTGAGGAAATCCTTGGTATTTATTATAAAAAACTAACTAAATATTTGTTTAATCCTAAAAACAGCTTTACATTTGCACCTCGAAAAACAGACCTGAGTGGGGTCTAATTGTTTAATTTAAAAAAAATGAGATGAAAAAGGGTTTATTATTGATAGTTGTTATGGTGGCAGCTATCGCTGTAAAAGCACAAGACATTTACGTAGGCGGATCTTTCAATGTTTGGCGTAACAGCACAGGCAATACTACGTCTTTTAAAGTAGCTCCGGAAATCGGATATAACTTTAACGAAACATGGGCGTTAGGTGCTGAATTGGATTATTCACATGACTATAACGGAAGCTTATCAACAAATGCATTCTCTGTTGCTCCGTATATCCGTTGGTCTTATTATCAAAACGATGCTGTTCGTTTGTTCTTGGACGGAGCTGCTGCCATTGGTTTTGTGAAGGTAAAAGACGGAGATACCAGCAAGGCAGGACAGATTGGTTTTAGACCGGGTATTGCTGTAAAATTGAACGATCATTTCTCTTTTATTGCTAAATATGGTTTCTTGGGATACCGCAGAAATGTAAACACTCCCGGAGATTCTTTCGGTCTTAAACTTACTAGCGAAGATCTTTCAATCGGTTTCCACTACGCATTCTGATAGATAAGAAAAATCGAACAAAAAATAGGAAAGGGAGTTCCCAAAAATAGGGAATTCCCTTTCTTTATGTATAAACTCTATAATTTATGCACTTGTTAACGAAAAAGTTGTTTAATACAAATTACAATCATACATTTGTATTGTTAAACAATGAGGTCATAAAGACTTTAAGTATTAATTTAAAACTTTAAAATTATGAAGAAGAGTATTTTGTTTGTTTTGTTTGCCCTGATTTCAGTTGCGGGCTTTTCACAAATTACAGGTTGGAATGCAAAAGTTGGTATGAACTTCAGTAATTACACAGGTGATCTTGATATGAATGCTAAGGTTGGTTTCAAGCTTGGCGGAGGTTTTGAATATGCCTTTGATGATACCTGGTCATTGCAACCTTCTTTGTTTTTGACCGGTAAAGGTGCTAAGAAAGATGCGCTTACTGTCAATGCTTATTATCTGGAACTGCCGATAATGGGAGCAGCTCGTTTCAATGTCGCTGATAATACCAATTTAGTAGTGAATGCAGGTCCTTATTTCGCATGCGGTATTGCAGGAAAAACGAAGATAGCCGGAGAAAGTGTGAAAACGTTTAGTGATGATGGTGTGGATTTTAAGCGTTTTGATGCAGGTCTCGGTGTTGGCGTAGCATTGTAATTTGGTAGAATCATAGCAGGTTTGGATGGACAATTCGGTTTGGTAGATGTACAGAAGTTGGGCAATCCGAAGAATATGAACTTTTCTATTGTTGTAGGATATAAGTTCTAAAACAGAATATTGGCAAATAAAGAAAGCCGCTATGAAGATAATTTGTAGCGGCTTTTTTCGTATCTACGCTTTATCCGGATAATATCAACTCCTCTTTTAATCGGCTAACTTCTTTAATTTCTTGAAGTGCTCAATCACAGCCAAATAGTCTTGGTCGGAACATGCATCAAACCTGTTCCAAAGATCGCCTAATATTACTGCTCCTCCAAATCCGAAATCTTTGATTTCCAGTAAATTGTCTGCATTTATACCACCTAATGCCATAACTTTCGAGTCAATAATCTTAGTCCTTTGTGCATCGCGTAGTTCTTCGGCGGTATATGTGGAGTAGTAATTCACTTTAGAAATGCTGTCGTAGATAGGACTCATAAAAACATAATCATAAAAATGCTTTTTGTTTTTTACTTCCTCGACAGAGTGACAGGAACAACTGACATGTCCCGCATAATCATGCGGTTCTTTGGGATTACGTGCATTCAGATGAATCCCCATTAGATTAAATTCTTCTTTAAGATAAAAATGTTCGTGTGTCACGATGCGACGGTGATACTTTTCCGGAATAAGTGTCAGTAGTCTTTCTGAATACATAGCCGGAGTCTCCGGCTTTCTGAGATGTAGAATATCCAGACCCTCTTCGAAAAGAGCAGTAATAATCTTATCTTCTTCAACGAAGAAGGTAGGGGTGGTAACTACAATTAGTTTCATTTCTTTCTGCTAAATTGAATTGTTTAGCAAAGTTAATAATTAACTATGTCAGAAACCAACGTTTATAGTGAAAATTTGTTAGATTGCAATGTCCGCAGGTCAATCGTCCATAGTTTACCGGTTAAAATATCACCGAATCCACAAATTATTTTCAGTACCTCCGTTGCTTCAATGCTTCCTACGACGGCGGGAGTGACTCCTATTACTCCTTTAGGGGGAGGTGGCATTCGCTTCATTTCCTCTTCATTGGGATAGAGGTCACGATAGCTCTTTTTCATCTCTCCGTAATTAAATACCGAAACCTGACCTTCAAAACCACAGATGGCACCATATACGTACGGTTTCCTTTGTTCAATGCAGATATCGTTAATCAGATAGCGTGTGGCGAAATTATCGCATCCGTCTACTACGATATCATATTTGCGGATGATATTGCCGGCATTTTCCTCTGTCAGCCGGGTGGAATAGGGCAGGATACTGATTCCGCTGTTTAGTGCGGAAAGTCTTTCTGCGGCACATACAGCTTTCGGTTTATCCAGTTCGTTCTCGGAATAGAGCACTTGCCGTTGCAAGTTGCTGATACTTACCCGGTCGTCGTCTACCAGTCCGATGCAGCCTACGCCTGCTCCTGCCAGATAGAGGGCAATGGGAGAGCCCAGCCCTCCCACACCCACGATGAGTACTTTTGCTTTTTTCAGCTTAAGCTGACCTTCTTCTCCGATTTCGGGGAGTATCATTTGTCTGTCGTATCGCATCCGTTTTTATCTTTTAAAGTCAAAAGCTTGGTCCCAGTCTTTCCATACCGGTTCACGTCCCAGTTTTTTCAGGTCACATTCTACTTCTACCGCTTTCCGTTCATCGCTCACATGAAACTGCTCCAGCGTTTGCGGATAACTATAATATCCGCCCGGTTCGGTTTTGCTTTCCGCACTCATGGTCGTCACACCCAGAGTTGCCATGTGGTTACGGATTTCCGCACTTTCACGGGTAGAGTAGGAGATATCTACATCGTGATCGAAGATTCGCATAGCAAACGTCAGTTGGGCAAGTTCCCGGTCGTTCATGATAACATTTGGCTGGAACCCTCCGTTTTCGGACGGACGCATACGTGGGAAGTTAACGCTATATTTTGTCTTCCAATAATGCTTCTGCAAGTAACGGAGATGATAGGCCAACATGGTTACATCCGTGCGCCATTCTTCCAGTCCGATTAAAACTCCCATACCGATTTTGTGTACTCCTGCCTGCCCCATACGGTCGAAACCGTTGACGCGCCATTCGAATTTGGATTTCATTCCTCTCGGGTGATAAATTTTGTAGTTCGCCTTGTTGTAAGTCTCCTGGAAGCAGATCACTCCGTTCAATCCGTGGTTCGTCAGTTCCTTGTATTCTTCTGTTTTAAGAGGCATTACTTCAATTTGCAGGTTGCTGAAGTAAGGCTTTGCCAGATCCAGTGCACGGGCAATGTAAGGGACACCTGCAGCAGCAGGATTTTCACCCGTAACAAGCAGAAGATTCTCGAAGGGTGCCAGTCGTTTGATAGCTTTGTATTCGTTGATGATTTCTTCCTCCGTCAGTATGGTCCTTTTCATCGGATTACTGATATGGAAACCGCAGTACACACAGGAATTGGTACATGAATTGGTGATGTAAAGCGGCACGAACATGGAGATTGTCTTGCCGAACCGTTCCATGGTATATTTCTGGCTGAGCCGTGCCATAACTTCCAGATAAGGAGTAGCGGCGGGCGAAATGAGTGCCATAAAATCATTGACGTCCAGATGCCCGGATTTGCCTAAAGCCCGGCGTACATCGGCATCTGTCTTGGAATAGATGGCTTTTGTCGTCTCTTCCCAGGATATTTTTTCTAATTCGTCTGAGAACATTTTAATTAATTGAAAGTTGAAAATTAAAAAGAAATGAGGTTGTGATTTGGTTTTGGTATAATCACAATTCATTATTTATCACTCTTGGCATTTTTCTTCAGATCACGGGATAATCTCATGGCGCAGAAATTAGGTCCGCACATCGTGCAGTATTCTCCGTCAATGTGATGTCCCGCGCGGAAATATCCCTGTGCCCGTTCCGGATCGAGAGACAAGTCGAACTGATCTTTCCAGCGGAATTCGTAACGGGCCTTGCTCAAGGCATTGTCGCGTACCTGTGCTCCCGGATGCCCTTTGGCAAGGTCGGCAGCATGAGCGGCAATCTTATAAGTGATAACCCCCACACGTACGTCTTCTTTGTCCGGCAGGGCAAGATGCTCTTTCGGAGTGACATAACAAAGCATCGCCGTACCTAACCAGCCGATTTGAGCAGCTCCGATGGCAGAGGTAATGTGATCGTAGCCAGGAGCGATATCCGTCACTAAAGGGCCGAGTGTATAAAATGGCGCATCATGGCATTTCTCAATCTGACGTTCCATGTTCTCCTTGATTTTATGCATCGGTACGTGTCCCGGACCTTCGATGAATGCCTGCACGTTCTTTTCCCATGCACGAAGTACCAGTTCTCCCATCGTGTCCAGTTCTGCAAACTGTGCTTCGTCGTTGGCATCATGGATAGAGCCCGGACGCAGTCCGTCTCCCAATGATACGGCAACGTCGTATTGAGCCAGAATATCACAGATATCGTCAAAGTGTTCATACAGGAAACTTTCCTGATCGTGCACCAGACACCATTTGCTCATGATGCTTCCTCCACGGCTGACAATGCCGCACAGACGTTTATCGGCAAGATGAACATTATGACGGCGGATACCTGCATGAATCGTAAAATAATCTACTCCCTGTTCGCATTGTTCGATCAGTGTGTCCCGATAGATTTCCCAGTTAAGGTCCTCCACTACGCCATTCACTTTCTCAAGTGCCTGATAGATAGGTACAGTGCCTACCGGTACAGGGCAGTTGCGGATGATCCATTCACGTGTCTCATGAATATTTTCTCCTGTTGAAAGGTCCATCAGCGTATCACCTCCCCATTTGCAGCTCCATAAAGCCTTTTCCACTTCCTCGTCAATGCTGGAAGTGGTGGCAGAGTTTCCGATATTCGTATTGATTTTCACTAGGAAGTTACGGCCGATAATCATCGGTTCGGCTTCCGGATGATTGATGTTGGCAGGCAGCACTGCACGTCCTTCTGCTATTTCTTTACGGACAAATTCGGGAGTAATGTGAGTATCGATTCCCAGTTCCTCACAGTTCATATTTTCGCGGATCGCCACATATTCCATTTCCGGAGTGATGATTCCTCGTTTGGCGTATGCCATCTGAGTGATGGCTTCTCCTTTTTTGGCACGATAGGGAAGGGCGATGTGTTCAAAGCGGAGATGATCCAGACTTTTGTCATCACGTCTCATTTGTCCGTATTCCGAAGTGATTTCGGGGAGTTGCTCTACGTCACCGCGTCCCACAATCCATTCTTCCCGTAAGCGGGGAAGTCCTTTCTTAAGATCAATGCTCATTGACGGGTCACTGAACGGACCGCTGGTGTCATATACGTATACTTCCGGATTCGGAGTAGCTATCTTTTCTTCTCCTTCGAAGCTGACACTGGGCACTTGTTCAACTTTCCGCATGGCTACACGGATGTTCGGATAGAGTTTACCCGGCAGATACACTTTCTGAGAACGGGAAAATTTTATTTTTTGTTCCATAGAATTTTATTATCATATCATTAAGAATAGTGAAACAAACACTACTCCCTACTTATTACCTATTACTTATCACCTATTACTTATTCCAAAAATGCAGTTAAAGGTGAACTTGCTTCTGCTATAAAGTTATCAGCCTGCAGACCCAGTCCTGCTTCGTATGCTCGTCTTCCGGCTTCGGTGGCGGCTTTGAAGGCCAACGCCATTTCTACCGGATTGCCTGCTACGGCGATGGCGGTATTTACCAGTACGGCAGAAGCACCCAGTTCCATTGCTTCGGCAGCGTGGCTCGGTGCACCGATTCCGGCATCTACGACAACGGGGATACCGGCCTGTTCGATAATAATCTGCAGGAATTCTTTGGTTTGCAGTCCTTTGTTAGTTCCGATGGGAGCACCCAGCGGCATTACGGTAGCGGCACCGGCTTCTTCCAGTCGTTTGCAGAGCACAGGGTCGGCCTGGCAATAAGGTAATACGATAAAGCCCAGTTTAACAAGCTGTTCTGTAGCCTTCAGGGTTTCGATAGAGTCGGGGAGCAGATAGCGCGGATCCGGATGGATTTCCAGTTTCAGCCAGTTGGTACCAAAAGCTTCACGTGCCATCTGTGCGGCGAAAACAGCTTCTTCCGCATCACGTACTCCCGATGTGTTGGGTAGCAACTGGATATTCGGATGAATAATATGTTTCAGCATGTCGTCTTCTTTGTCATCCATGTCGATGCGCTTCATGGCTACGGTTACCATTTCAGTGCCCGATGCCAGAATGGCTTGTTCCATTACTTCATTGGAATTGAATTTTCCTGTACCCAGAAAAAGGCGGGAGTTGAACTCACGGCCTGCAATTACTAACTTTTCCACTTTTCAATTATTTTATTTGATTATACGTTTCATGTTCAAAATCTTTCGTGTTTCCGCTGCCGGATCCTCCGCCCGAAGAATCGTTCCGGAAAGCGCGATTCCGTTCACTCCGGTTTCGAGTATGGCGGGTATATCCTCACAGGTGATTCCTCCGATGGCTACTACCGGCAGTTCGATATTCGCTTCTTTCATCTGAGATAAAATAGCGGCATAACCTTCCAGTCCCAGAACAGGACTCAGGTTTTTCTTTGTAGTGGTAAACCGGAAAGGACCGATGCCGAGGTAATCTGCTCCGGCACGGTAGTGCTGTACGACATCTTCGAATGTATTTGCCGTACCTCCGATAATAAATGCTTCTCCAAGTAATTGTCGTGCCTGATCTATCGGCATGTCTTTTTTGCCCAGATGCACTCCGTCCACTTCCAGCTTTTTGGCAAGTTCGACGTGGTCATCCAGAAGTAAGATCGCTTCTTTTTCTTTGCAGAGCGGCTTTAGTTGGAGGGCAACAGCTTCCACCTCTTCACACGGAGCTTCCTTCATGCGTAGCTGAATCCACTTACATCCTCCTTCAAGTGCCATGAGTGCCGATTCGAAATAAGTATACCGATCGGTCTGGTGGGTGATAAATTGTAGACTTACCATACTTTTACCCTCCACAAGCCGCTTTGATGACCACGAGGTTATCATTCTCCTGTAACGCGAATTTCTCCCATTCGGAACGTGGAATCATTTTGTTGTTTACGGCAATAGCGATGCCTTGTACCGGAAGTTCCAGTTGGGCAGCCAGTTGTGTAAGGGTAGAAGCAGGAGTCATTTCCACCTCTTTGTTGTTAACTTGTACTTTCATTGTCCTATCAGTATTAATAAGTTGAAAGTAAATACAAAGAGCGTGCTTATATAGAAAGGCGATAAGAAAGAAACACAATCCCTACGTCAGTGCTAACTGCCTCAGGTTCCTAGGGTATAATCTCAGCCCCTCTTTGGGGGCACCCCTTTGTCTTTACGGGAGCAAAGTAAGCGAAAAAGAAACAAAGATTCATCAAATTATCCGTTTTTTTTTCATTTTTCTTCCGATTCCCGCTTTTTGATAGGATGAGAAAAGACAAACCGTGCTCCGTTCTTATAATTCTTGTCAATCCAGATATCGCCTCCCATGCGTTGTATGGTCAGTTTGCAGATCGCCAGTCCCAAGCCTGTTCCCTGCACAAATTCGTTGAGCTTCTCAAAACGCTGGAATACCAGTTCCTGCTTGTCTTCGGGGATGCCCGCGCCTGTATCGGTCACAGAGAACAGCATACACTGGTCTTCTTCGTCTATTTCATAATCCAGCGTGATACTTCCGCCGTCGGGAGTAAACTTCAGCGCATTGTTCAGTAAGTTGATGATCACCTGCTGCAAACGTAGCGGATCGGTATAGAGCATATAAGGCTCTTTCGGCATCTGAAGCCTGACATCTATATCTCTTGTCCGGTTCTTTCTGGTCAGTGTGATCATGTTCTGGCAATGATTTACTAGTTCGCACCATTCATACTTGAATAGCAATTTTCCTGATTCCAAGCGTGATACATCCAGTACATCACTAATCAGTTGCAATAACAATTCGGAATTAGTCTGGATGATATCCGCATATTCCTTCTGCTCATCCGTTGCTTCCACGGTATCGATCAGCAGGCTGGAAAAGCCGACAATAGCGTTCAGCGGTGTCCGTATTTCGTGGCTCATATTTGATACGAAGGCACTTTTCAGTTGATTGGCTTCTTCGGCACGCTCTTTGGCGTGACGTAGCGCAATTTCCGATAATTCCAGTTTCTTTTTATCTTCCCTTAATTGGGCTGTAGTCTTCTCAAGGTGATTCTTTAAGATTTTTGTCCGGTAATAATAATACAGTGAGATAAACAGTCCGCCTATCAGTACAAGGAAGGTAAACAGGATGAATTGCACTTCCGTCCGATATGCCTGAAAGAAAGGCACCTGTTGGTTGATGATAAGTGAATTGAAAGGTAGTTTCTTGTCTTGAAATCCCCATTCATGCAGTTTGTTGGCATCAAATTTGTATCTGTTGGGCAACAAATGAATGTGGCTGACATTGTTTTTCCCCTTGTCCAGAAATTGATAAGCCTGTTCTCCCATGCTTCTCCCTATTCCGTCGTACTGGGGGATATACCCTCCGATTGCCCAATACCCGATGGCAGTAGCAGTCAGGCTGAAAACAGGCAACTCTGGATTCGCTTTGGAGAAAGCATATACAGAGTTGTTCATATACGTTATGCCCCGATTGTCAATTCTCCAGATACCCAGTAGTGCAACCGAATTTTTGGGGATATCGCGTAGTTGTTTGACGGCAGCATCGAGGGTGTGGGTACGACCATCGATATAAATAGTCGATAATTCCGGATAACGTTTCATATTCTTTTTCACCCAGGCTTGTTCGGCAAGTCCGTTGTAGGTGTTGTCCGAGATGAACACTAAATGTTCCATATCCGGATAAAAGCTTCGCATCATTTCGATGTCTTTATCGACATCATATTCATATGTGTTGCAATATATTATATTGTATTCGCTCATTCTTTCCGTTAAGTCGATACTCTGAGGTTCGTAAGTCTGTATATCAATAGAGTCTTCCGGAATACGGATACCGTTGCGCGATGCCATAGCGCAAAATACGGGCAGTTGTCTGTACTTCTCGTCTTCGAGATGCAGGAAACTGCTCCATGCTTCGCCACCCAACAGGATGACCAGCTTGGCGTTCGGATGTTTGTCCAGAATGTTGGTAAGCGTTTTCTTCCATTTTCTGGATTGATTGAGGTCGGTAACATTCATGTTTTCTACGATGGTGGAATACTTGCCACCCAGTTGGCGGTACGTTTCTACGAACGTGTTGATATTATCGTAGGTATATTTAGTATCGGAATTGTAGGACGTCACGAAAAGTATCTCCTCTTCCAATTCTTCCGGGGTAGCCGCGTTACTGATGAAAGAGAGCAAAAGGAAGAAGGCAACAAAGAAAATGCGCCATTCTTTATTTTTTTGTTGAAGTGTCATAATTGTCTGTTTTGATTTTCGGCTATTGCAAAAATACAATTTATGCCTTTGAAATACAATAGAAAGCTTAGGTTTTTTGTTGTAGAAAAAAGGCCGCTGTGAAATTCACAACGACCTTTTCAATAGTATAGTTTAGCTTAATTTTAATGAGTCCGGTTACATTCGTTTTTCTACCACATCCCAGTCGATGATGTTCCACAGGGCGTTTACGTGGTCGGCACGGCGGTTCTGGTAGTCCAGATAGTAGGAGTGTTCCCACACGTCAAAACCCAGAAGTGGTTTCAGTCCGGCGCGTACGGGGTTACTGCCGTTTCCTTCTTTGGTGATATGCAGTTTACCGTTCTTGTCTACTGACAGCCAAGCCCATCCTGAACCGAACAATCCGACTGCTGCTGCATTGAACTCCTTCTTGAAGTTTTCAAAGCTGCCGAAATCACGTTTGATGGCTTCTCCCAGTTTGCCTGCCGGTTCCTTTTTCGAAGGTTTCGGAGCGAATTGGAGGAAATATAAATTGTGATTCAACACTTGGCCGGCGTTGTTGAAGATAGCTCCATCTGGAGCGGCGGCAACGATTTCTTCTACCGTTTTGCCTTCATATTCTGTTCCGGGCACAAGGCTATTCAGATTATTTACATATGTTTGCAGATGTTTTCCGTAATGGAAATCTATCGTTTGCTGACTGATTACAGGTTCCAGCGCATTGTTTGCGTAAGGAAGTTTAGGCATTTCGTAAGTCATGGTCATAATTATTAAAGACATTAATATAGTATTCATATTGTCAAAACTTTAAATGGTTTTGTTATACTATAATAACAGCCATAGTTCGTAAAAGGTTCACGGTATTTTATTTTTATTTATAAATGTACTGTATACGTTCCACTTGCTGTGGGTTGTCATAGCTGGTGCGGCATATCCATTGCCCCGTATTGTCATACTCGTAATAGGAGTCACCGTCGATCCGGTTTCCGTACTCGTCGTACAGGCAGGTCAGGCAGCCGGACGTCTTTTGGCTGTTGCCGAAGATACGTTGGTAGACGATGCGGGTGAGGTATCCGTATTTATCATATTCATACAGTTCTTTTTGTGAGAGAATCTGGTTGGGCGAATTGACAAAGAGCATATTCTGATGCTGAGATTCGGTCATTCTGCCTTTGTCGTCATATTTGTTGACTGTATATCCCTCCATTTCCCCGTTCTTGTTGTACTCTTTGGTTTCCGTCAGTAATCCTTGCTTGTTGTAGCTGCTGACGGTATATCTGCCGTCCATGTATTTTAGGGAATCACTTTCGATGCTTCCGTCGATACCGATGCGGCGTGCACGGCGGTAGAAGTCCGTTTTGGTTTTCGGGTTTGTTTTCACTTCGAAGATGCAGTGGCCTTGCGGGTCGTACAGCCTGCTGGTTTGCACTTCGTTGATGGGTTGCCCGTTCTTTTCGGTCACGGATAATGTGGTGGTAAGCTGCCCCTTGTCATTGTAGGTGTAGCTGGTCGTAATATTGCCGGTGCTGTCGGTCTCGCAGCACTTTATCAATCGTCCTTGAGTGTAATATTTTACAGTAGTCGGGGTGGAAACGATGGCTTGCAGGATAAATGGAGCACGCAAATTCTTTGCCTGGTCACGAAATTCCTTATACTTGTGTGTTTTGAGGAATTCCTGCAATAAACCGAGCGATTCGGAGTTGACTATTGCCGGTTTCAGAAGCTCGAAGTCTGCCTTTTCACTGAGATATTCAAGATCGTTCAGGTGAGTCCGTGCACCGGTGGACAGATAAGGTGTGTTCTTATAATCATCGATAATCTGCCGGATGGCGGTGGCATTTCCTTCTTTTTTCAGGCTGTCGATGCGTTGAAACAGGAAATCATCGTATAAGGTACGGACCTCGGCAAGATAGGGGCGCGGACCTCTGTCTTGATAATACTTCTGCATTTCGGGGTCTTCAAAGAAGGCTTTGAAGTTTGCAGGAGTCGGGGCCGTCTTCACCAGTTGGTAGAGCCGTACGTTTTCGGAGGCGTTGACTTGTGCGATAAATTTGCCGTTGGGATACTCCTTGACGTAAGTCTGGTAAATGATGGGAGTGGGG
>OGNW01001485.1_pt1 | contig 12526 bp, 11 predicted proteins | sample 1573591 | NCBI WGS metagenome assembly OGNW01 (sample SAMEA2581894, study PRJEB24529) | metagenome | biome: Human gut stool | place: China | collected 2011
CTGCTTTAGCGATTTCAATCACTTGCTCCTTGCTTTCTACTGAACATGGTCCTGCGATCACTGCTAGATGTCCTCCACCAATTTTAACGCCACCGACATCGATAACTGAGTCTTCTGGATGGAAAGCTCTATTAGCTAATTTATATGGTTCTGATACATGCATGACCTTTTCTACAGCTGGATCAACTTCAATCGATTCTGGATCTACTTTTGTTGTATCTCCAATGAGTCCCATTATTGTTTGATTTTCTCCTTTTGAAACATGAACTTGTAGTCCTTTTTCTTCAATAGTTTTTTCAATTCTTGTCACATCTTCAGTTTTAGCTTCTTGTTTTAATACAATAATCATTTTCTTTTTCCTCCTTTATAAACAAAAAAACTCATCCTATAAAGGACGAGCTCTATTCCCGTGGTACCACCTTTTTTCACCTAAAGGTCACCCTTTAAGCCTCATCAAGTACAATCATACTCTCATCATGTAACGGTGATCACCGGAGATGCCTACTCAATTCAACATTCTACTCATAGCTGTATTCACAAATGACGCCAAATCTTTTTCCACCAACCAAAGACTCTCTATATTTTAATCATTTGTTACTATGTCTACTCACTGTATTTATGCTTATTCTACTTGACATTGTTTCCTGTGTCAATCATTATTTAACTTCTTAACCACCTCTAATAATTCTTCATCACTATAAACAACAAAATCAATAAAAGAAGTATCCTTTTCTTGTTTTTGATGATTATACCAAATCGTCTTTACTCCTGCTTGATAAGCTCCCATCATATCTATTTCATAACCATCTCCTACATAGTAACTATCATTTCCTTGAATTAATTCAAAGATTTCTTTTTGTGGTTTTTGATAACCAACTTTTTCTGAAATTATAATAGGAAAATCAATGATTGGAAATAATGAATTAATTTTATTCATTTGTGTTTTTTCTTTTCCATTAGTAATAATACCATAAGAAATATTCTTCTCTTTTAGGTAGTTAAAAAGTTCTTTCATTGTAGAAGATAATGTTAAATGTGCTTGTTGATCTTCATAGACTTTTTGAAAATCAAGTGCTTGTTGATTTGTAATGAATTGATGAAAATCTTTAAAAGCATTCTTTAAACGATAAATAGATAATTCGTCTTTTGTGATTAATTTATTTAAATATTTTGGGTAAATTTCATTACTATAGATTCTACTTTGTTTCCATAAAGCATATATATCAAGATCTTCATGAAATACTTTTTGATAAGCTTTATAAAAAGGATCATATAAACGATAAAGTGTATCGTCTAAATCAAAATAAATAACCATAACTCCTCCTAAAAGAAAAAACAGGTCACCCTGTTTCTTCTTGGTTGGTTCTCTTTTTATATTATGACAAGTGGAAAGTAAGTTTATATGAAGTAGCCAACCTCTACTATTTTCCTCACATTCATTTTACCTCTTTTGATTTAAAAAGTCTACTTTTTATCAAAATTTTTTATTATGGTCGAATAATTTCAACAAACTTAAAAGTATCATTTTCAAATGTAAAATGTAATATACAACAATTAGTAAAGCCTCCACTTTTTAATATTTCTTCAGGATCAATAACAGTGGATAGAAAACACATACAAGCACCAGCATGTGAAAGAGCAAGAACTGTTTGATGATCTTCTTTATTCATCACATCTGTAAGTGTTTCTTTTAATCTTTTTTGTACATCTTCTTTTCTTTCTCCACCATAATGTGGAAATAAATCATCATAACCAAAATCATCAAAATTAGGGTTTAAATCTTCACTTTCTCCTTCAAACATTCCAAAGTTTCTTTCTTTTAAACCTTTTAATCTTTTATAATATTGATCACCAATAATAAGTTCAATCGTATCACAACATCTTTCAGAAGTACTACTATAATAATGATCGAAAGAAATACCCTTCAAATTTTCTTTAGCCTTTAAAGCTTGTTGCTTACCAAGTTCTGTAAGTGGTGAATCACACCATCCTTGTATTTTTCTTCTTACATTAAATAAGGTTTGTCCATGTCTCATTAAATATAAATCTTTTTTCATATTCATACTCCTTATCCAAAAATTTCTTTAATAACTTCTAACAAGTCCTTTTGTTCCTCATTCATTGGTATACAAGTATTAATTTCTTGATAATATTTTTCCAACAAATCATTATTTCCTATTTGTTGTAAAGTTGTCATTATTTTGTAATAAAGCATAAAGCGATATTGTGGATAATTCTTACAAAGCTCTTTTATTTCTTCATCTAAATTTTCTTGAGTATATTTTGTAAGTGTACTTAAAACATCCATTTGAATTTCTACATATCTTAAAGAAAGTGCATATTCATTTTGAAGTTCTTTTAAAAGTTGATAGATTTTTTTTAGAAAAGAAGCTTGATGTTCAACATAATCAATTTCTTGGAAAACACGTGTAAAAAATTGTTCCAAATCAATACCATAAGGACTAAAAGTATTTTGTAAATCTTGATTTTTTTCATGATTCATTTTAATAAGTCTTTTTATAATATTTTTTGTTTGATTTAATAAATCTAAATAATCATGATCTTTTTGAATAAGTTCTAATAAATCATTCGCTATATAGTTTTTATCAGCTACTTGATGAATATCTTCAAAATGTTCAATTACTTTAACAATATAATAAACAAGGGCATCATCATCAAATACTTCATTTTTTTCGCCTAATTGATCTAATTGTTGATCATATTTTTCATCAAAATGTGCAATTGTTTCATCTGTATTAAAACATTGATGATAAAAATCAAGAACTTCTTTATATCGAATATCAATATTGTTATTATTTAGTTCTTTTTCTATCATATGATAAGTTAAATTTTGAAAAAGTTTTTGTTTTTCATTTAAATAAGTTTGATTATCTTTATATTCATTTTTTAATGTATGTATTGTTGTCTTCATAAAAAACCTCCAACGCTATTTTATCATATAAAGCAAAAATAAAAAGAAGATATTTCTATCTTCTTCATCATTATTATTCAGCTGGTGAAATAGCTTCTACTGGACAAGTTCCAACACATGCTTGACATCCAATGCATGTATCTTTGTCACATTCCATTTTACCATCATCATCAAAAGCTAAAGCTTCTACTGGACAAACACCAGCACATGCTCCACATCCGATGCAAGTATCTTTATCTACGTTCATATTTAACTCTCCTTTTCCTTTTTTCCTATAATTAGTATAACACTTTCCACTTTTCAGTCAATACAAAGTCACTATTTTTCATAGCTTTGAATACAACAATTTTCGGGTAACCATGTCATTAATTCTTCATTTGTCATATCATGAAAATAACTATGAATGACACGCACGATACCTCCATGACAAACAACTAAAATGTTTTTATCAGGATATTTATTTTCAAGTTCTTCTAAAAAACTATACACACGATGAACTACTTGAAATAATGATTCTCCTTGAGGATAATGAAGTGCGTGATTTTGTTTATAATATTGAAATTCTTTATTATTAATAACTCCTTCAAATTGTCCAAAATTAATTTCTTGTACTCTTGAATCAATTTTAATTTCTAATTGATGATTTTCATTTATGATTTTTGCAGTTTCATGTGCTCTTTGAAGTGGTGAAGCAAAAATCATATCTAATGAAATATCTTTTAATTGTTCACTGGCCATTTTAGCTTGTTGCTTTCCTAAAGATGTTAATTCAACATCCGAAATGCCACAAACTTTATTATCAATGTTATAACCTGTTTGACCATGTCTTACTATATATAATTTCATTTTTTTATGTCCTTTATCTTCATTTTGTTTTATGTTATCATATTTTTGGTATTTTGAGAACAAATGAAAAAGGAGAAAATTACATATGGGTGGTATGTTTGGCGTTGTCAGTCGTAAAGACTGTGTCACTGATTTGTTTTTTGGTATTGATTATCATTCTCATTTAGGAACAAAAAAAGGTGGGATTGCAGTTTATGGAGAAAACGGTTTTAACCGTGCAATTCATAATATTTCAAATTCACCATTTAGAACTAAATTTGAAAATGACGTTAAAGGAATGTCTGGAAAAATGGGGATTGGTTGTATTTCAGACAATGAACCTCAACCTTTATTAATTAATTGTCGTTTAGGTAGTTATGCAATTGTTTCTGTAGGAAGGGTTGCAAATATGGAAGAATTAATTCAAGATGCTTTTGATAATGGGCATACTCATTTTTTAGAGATGTCTGGGGGCGAAGTCAATCAAACTGAATTAATTGCTGCAATGATTAATCAAAAGGATACTTATGTTGATGGAATCATCAATGTTTTAAGAAAAGTCAAAGGTTCTATTTCTTTTATGTTGATGACTAAAGATGGTTTGTATTTAGTACGTGATAAATTAGGAAGAACTCCATTAAATATTGGTAAGGGTGAAAATGGATTCTGTGCTTCGTTTGAAAGTCATGCTTATATCAATTTAGGCTATTCTTTATATAAAGAATTAGGACCTGGTGAAGTTTGTTTTATGACCAGTGAAGAAGTGAAAACACTTGTAGAAGCCAATGATAAAATGAAAATTTGTTCATTTTTATGGGTATACTATGGTTATCCAACAAGTTGTTATGAAGGACGTAATGTTGAAGAAATGCGTTATGAATGTGGTCGTTTAATGGCTCAAAGAGATGATATTAAAGATATTGATCTTGTAGCAGGTGTTCCTGATAGTGGAATTGCCCATGCGATTGGTTATTCAAATGAATCACATATTCAATATGGAAGACCTTTTATTAAATACACACCTACGTGGCCACGTTCATTTATGCCACAAATTCAAGCGGATCGTAATTTAATTGCAAAAATGAAATTAATTCCAATTGCGAGCTTGATTAAAGGAAAATCATTATTATTAATTGATGATTCAATTGTTCGTGGAACACAACTAAGAGATACAACTGAATATTTATATAATTCTGGAGCAAGAGCAGTCCATATCAGACCTGCTTGTCCTCCAATTATGTATGGATGTCCTTACTTAAACTTTTCAAGAAGTACAAGTGATATGGATTTAATTACACGTCGTGTTATTAAAAAACGTGAAGGAGAAAATGATATCAATATGTTAGAAACATATAGTGATCCAGATACTCCTGAATATAATGCAATGGTAGAAGAAATCCGTAAAGAACTTAATTTTACTTCTTTACGTTTTAATCGTTTGGATGATATGCTTCAAGCTATTGGACTTGATAGTGATAAGATCTGTACTTATTGTTTTAATGGTAAAAAATAATACGGAAAGAAAATTTCCGTATTTTTTTTAAAATATATTTAATAGCTTTCTAAGGAGTGCTATAATATTGAAGGAAAAAAAGGAGACTATTATGAAATATTTAATTGACCCAATGGATTTAAGTGTAGAAGAAATTGATGAACTAATTGATATTGCGAATGATATTATTAAAGATCGTACACGCTATCAAGATGTTTGTCGTCATAAAATTCTAGCTACACTCTTTTTTGAACCAAGTACACGTACAAGACTTTCTTTTGAATCAGCTATGTTATCACTTGGCGGAAGTGTTTTAGGTTTTTCAAGTGCAAGCAATACAAGCGCTTCTAAAGGTGAAAGTGTTAGTGATACTATTAGTGTTGTTTCAAGCTATTGCGATATTATTGCAATGCGTCATCCAAAAGAAGGAGCACCTCTTGTTGCTACAAGAAAAAGTACAGTACCTTTAATCAATGCTGGAGATGGTGGTCATAACCATCCAACGCAAACTTTAACTGATTTACTTACTATTTATAGAGAAAAAGGTAGATTAGATAATCTAACAATTGGATTTTGTGGGGATTTAAAATTCGGACGTACAGTTCATTCTCTTACAAAAGCAATGTCACGTTATAAAAATATTAAATTCGTGTTTATTGCACCATCTGAACTTAAAATTCCTGAATATTTAAAACATGATTTATTAGATGCTAAAAACTTAGACTACAAAGAAGTAGAAACAATTGAAGAAGTTATTGAAGATTTAGATATTCTTTATATGACGCGTGTTCAAAAAGAAAGATTCTTTAATGAACAAGACTATATTCGTTTAAAAGATACATACATTTTAGATTTAAAGAAATTAGAAAAATCAAAATCTGATTTAATCGTTATGCACCCATTACCTCGTGTTAATGAAATTGCTATTGAGGTTGATGATGATCCAAGAGCTAAGTATTTTGATCAAGTTCAAAACGGACGTTTTATGCGTATGGCACTTATTTTAAAAATGTTAGGATTGGAAAATGAGGTAGAAAGATAATGAAGATAGATAGTATTAAAAACGGGATTGTTCTAGATCATATTACTGCTGGTAAATCTTTAGAAGTATATAAAGCTTTAGGATTAGATAAATTAGATTGTAGTGTTGCTATTATTAAAAATGTTAAATCTAATAAAATGGGTAAAAAAGATATTTTAAAAATAGATGAAGAATTTGCATTAGATTTTGATGTTTTAGGATATTTAGATCCTAATATTACTGTTTGTATTATTAAAGATGGTAAACTTGTTGAAAAGAAAAAATTACAACTTCCTCAAAAAATTATTAATGTAGAAAAATGTAAAAATCCTCGTTGTATTACATCTGTAGAACAAGGATTAGATCATGTTTTCTATTTAGCAAATAAAGATAAACGTATTTATCGTTGTCTTTATTGTGAAACAAAAGTTGAAAAAAAATAGAAGCTTTGCTTCTATTTCTATGCTGGAGTAGCTCCAACGGTAGAGCAACTGACTCGTAACCAGTAGGCTGTGGGTTCAAATCCCATCTCCAGCACCATTATTAAAATCAACAGTCGTTGATTTTTTTATTATAATAACAAACATCAAATATAAGCCTTTTCTTCCCATTTCATCATGACATCTTTACCATGATGGGCTAAGCCTATATAAATCACTTTTCCTTTTAAATCATAATCATATCTTCTATCTTTGATTTGTTGAATAGCTTCATTTGATAATTTATCCAATGCTTTTTCAAAATCTTTTTTATCTTCTTTGAAATACTTAAATTCAATAATAAACGATGTTTTCTTTTCATCATGAGCCTGGATAATGAGATCACATCTTCCTTTACCTTCTTCTCGATTAGAAATAATCTTATAGTTATCTGATAGACATAAACACATTCCTAGCATCATCATATGGTAGCTGTTTTCATTATTTAAATCATGATAGCTTGGAATCATTAATACATTTTGATAATTTTTGAAAAAATCATTTTTGTTTTCAGCAATCAAATTGTCAACAATGCAATCATATTATCCATTGTTCATTCCTAGTTGATGTTCCGTTAATCTTATAAATTATCTTCTTACCTCATAATTTGGTATCGCAATTCTAAACTTTTCTTTTTTTGGATCAATTGCTTTTACTACTGTTAAATATCCAGCACTTACAAACATCCCCCACAAGTTAGGTGTATTTGCCACTTCATAAAAGCTTGTTTGAAGGACAACTCTTGTTTCTAGATAGTTATTCTTTATAAGTTTTTCATATTGTTTTTTAAAGTCGTAGTCTGCTTTTTATATAGCTTGTTTAAGCATTGTATTAGCACTCGTATTGACCCAATAAGGAACAAGTACTTTTCTTCTTACATAATTTAAAATAGACCATGGATTATAGATTTCTTTATCTCCCATTTTATAGCCATCATACATTTCTTTGACTTCATCATTTAATTCTAAATCATAATATTCTAACAGTTTTTTGGTTTATTCTATACTGAATCCAAAATATTCACTATAATCATTATCAATTACTGTATACACACCTAAATTATTTAAATCACTGAAAATATTTTCTTTAGCCACTCTTTGAATTCCTGTAAACATCGCATATTTTAAGCTGGTTGATGTTTTAAGAGAATTATGAAGCAATCCTGCAAGTCCTCCTCTTACTTCATCATAGCCCCCTCCTGTATGTGCTTCTACAAATGGTGTATCATATTCATCTATGAATACCATAACTTCTTTTCCATAATAATCTTCCATTATTTCCATCAAGAATGAAATTGCATCATCTATTCCCTTAAGATTATTCTTGTTATTATCAGCTAATACTTCATAAGTCTTTCATAATTTGTTTTCTTAAATCCCTTAAGATTTTCAAATACAAAATCATATTTATCCCATTGATTTTGTATTTGTGTTCTTATCGTCGAAACAACTGTTTCTTTATCTCTTTTGGCATCCGCAAAAGAGATAAAGATTGTTGGATATTGATTGATTTCAGCTACATAAGGTGTTTCCATGATTTTTGTACCTTTAAAGATTTCTTTAGAGTCTTTGGTAATATCAAAGAATTCTGCCATCATTGACATATTGATGGTTTTTCCAAATCTTCTAGGACGAGTAATCAATGTTACATCTGTTCCTCTATCTAAGAACTCTTTGATCATCAAGGTCTTATCTACAAAATAATAATTTCCTTCTACAAGTCTTGAAAAACTTTTCGTTCCTATTGGTATTTTCTTCATTTCTATCACCCTTTCTTTACATATTATAAACTATTTTAGAGATGTTTACTAATGAATATAAATTCAATTTTTAATTTGATCTATATTGAATATTTCATAGTTATGATTTTTAGCTTATCTAAATCTAATGAAAAATGGTAGTTGATCAAGTATATAGGAAAACTAGAGTAGAAAAATCACGATAACAATAAAAATAAAGGAGGAAAATCAAGACTGATCATCAGTCTAATTTTCCTCCTAAAAAACATTAGATATTTTAGAGGGGATATTGATTTCACATCAATATCCCCTTAATAATTTAAAGTAATTTTTCTAAAACACGCGATTATTTAGAGCGCTATATAATCAATGTTATCTATTATTACTCAACGATCACTTTTAGCAACTAGAATAACTATTTCCCATTTAAGACATCTTTAATTGCTTGTAGATTTTCTTTAACACTATCATCATTTGGAATCATATAATAAAGTTTGCTATCAGGCATGTAAGCTCCACCTGTTTGCATAACTCCTGTTCCGGTAAATTGTTTTTGTTTAAATGTCCATGAAGCATTATCATTTATTTGCATTTTGATTAAATCTGTAATATCACTAGATGCCATATTTGTTTCAAAACATCCTGATATAGCTTTTAAAACACTACTATAATTAGTAATAACTGCAGGTGACATCATCTTATTAAGCATAGCCATTAAAACATCTTGTTGATGTTTTACACGTACATTATCTCCATCAGCAAATGAATGTCTTTCCCTTGAATATGCTAAAGCTTCTTCACCATTCATTTGTTGAAGACCTAATTTATAGGAATAACCACCCGCACTAAAATCTTGATCAACATTAACAGTAATACCACCCAATGCATCAACCATTGTGACCAATGATGTAAAGTTAACTCTTGCATAGTAGTTGATATCTGTTCCTAAAAACTTAGCCATTGTTTTAACCGTATTTTCAGGACCAGCAATACCTGAATGGGTTAACTTATCCTTTTTTTGCATATTCGCAAGAGTTACGTAGTAATCTCTTGGAATAGATGTTAATAAAATCTTCTTTGTATTTGGATTAACAGTAACGATCATATTAACATCTGATCTAGATACTGTTGTAATACTTCCATATGTATCAATACCACTGATATAAATAATAAATGGTGTATTTGTTACAGAAACTCTTGTTGAAAAGTCTTTGACTTTTGTTTCTATGTCACTTGTCCATATTTCTTTAACTTCATTTTGAAAATCTGGATGATTTTCTTCAAACATACCATTATATGCTGTATTAATTAATATAGCATTAACGGTATTATTATAAAGATCATCCCCTAGTTTTGAATATGTCATAGCAACATCAAAATTCAAGCTTGATTCTTTCTTTTTAGCTTCAGCAATAACTTGATTCATATCTTTTTCTTTATCATATTGTAAACAATATTCAATCGATTCATTTTGTAATTCAGATAAACTATTTATCTTACTACTTTTTAAAACAACAATTGCATAATGTGCAGATTTCGTATTAGAATTCGTAATATCATCTAATGTTGAATAACCTTTATTGATCATTACTGATCCAAAGATCATTAAAACACTTAATAATAAACTTATTACTTTACCAACAATCTCTCTTGGTTTTGTTTTATGATGATGTTCTTTTTTATTAGGTTTCATTAATGCATAATTAATAAAACCTAATAAAACAAATATCATCCCAACCATAACAGCATATGTTGTTGGTAAAATATTAAGCTTAAAAATAAAAAATAATAATACTACTGTTGTAATGACCTGTATTCCTAATATTACAGGCCAAGATATAATTTTCTTTATATTTTCCATAATTCATTTCCCTTTTATTTCTATGATGGTATTATTATACACATAAATAATTAAAAATTAAACCCTTTTATGATTCGTATACTTTGATATCAGCTAAAGCAATATTCCTCGCCATTATATTTCATAAATATTATCTTTTTAACAAGATTCCTTATTTTATGTTCAAAAATGATAAATCAGTTTTTATAATCGATTGAATCCATCAATATAAAATATGGATTTAACAAGTTATCAACAACTTGTAATGTCATATTACTTGTTTCACCTGTTTCTTGGTTAAAGCTCGATGTACATGTATGGATTATTCCAAATTCATGTATATTGTAATCTTGATTAGGATTACAATGAATTAATGCAATTTCACCTGCAATATTCGAATATTTTTTAGAAAAAAAGCCCAATAAAGTTACTTGAATAACTTTATTTATTACATTTTTATAATTTTTATCAATACTAATAATATTATCTTCACTAAATACAATAAGTTCTTCTCCTACAAGAGCTGTAAACAGTAAACTACAAGCATTTTCTAATGATTTTCTTAATGCAAAGAGCATTAAAAAATGTGCTATCAGTAATTCTGATTTTTCAAAATCTATTGGTCTTTTCTTTAATATGATTTTTGCACAATTAGGTACCTTATCTAAGGGGCACCTATCCATTTCTTTCTCTAATGACATAAACATTTTTTGAATCTCAATTTGGTCAATTTTTTCAATAAACATATTAACAGCAGAGTTTTTTACTTTTTTATATAAATCAGAATTTTTAAAAGAATCTACTGCATTTTTATATAAATTCTTATTTAAATATCCATTTTCTTTGATTGGAGAAATTTGTTTATACTTACTATACGGATCTAGCACTTTTGCAATCTTAGGATAATTTTTTCTCATATCCTCGGTACAAAGTTTTATAAGAGTATAAATTGTTGCATGCGCTTTTTCAAATACTTTAATATCTTCTTTTATTGGAGATTTTGCCATTGGAAATATATCTTTATACATATCAAAATTTTCATTTGCAAAAAGATAACCATAAAATTGATTATTTCCATGTTTTGCTATTTGATGAAAAAAAATATTACTTGGAATTTTTTCTTCAATATTTTCACACATAAACAACTTTTCAAGGGTTTCTTGAATAATATGTAGAGAATCATTCTTTTTTATTTCATTACATAATTTAAAAATTTCTGAACGAAAATCATTAATATTTTCTTTCTTCATGTTATTTCATCATTCTCCTTTTTTCTTCTATATCATATATTTCATTTCTAACTAATTCTTTTACATCATGTTCATTAACATGCTTTATTGTTTCATTTGTAGAATAACGTTGTGTAACATATGTAATATCATCATTATTTATAATATTTAAAACAATATTAGGTATTATTCTTCTAGAATAATATATGAATTTTTCAAATAATAATCGTTCTCCTGTTTCATCGTTCAATACAAATGCTCCCCATATTTCTGGATGATAACGACATAATGAACCCATGATAAAAAGTGCTGAGTACATATTAAACAGTTGCGGTAAAGTGATCAATTGTCCATTTTTTTCTATTCCAGCTTGTAAATATGGTTGCCCAGAAAATGAAATTTTCTTTATATTTTTTCCTGTCATCCTTTTTCTTAAAATCAAGTAATTTCGATTTGTTTCCTTTTCATATCCTGTTTGATAATCTAAATAATTTTTTTTAAAATCCTCTACATTATTCAAAACATTCAAAATAGATTCCATTATTTCTTTTTTTGCATATATTTTCTCAATCAAGCCCGTAGATGTATTATATAAATCAAGTAATAAAGTATTTCCTATTTCTTTTTCATAACATTTCTTATAATCACGATCAATCTCAACAATAGCTGATAAAAATTCTTGCATTTTCCATTCACCGTATTTTGTTAAGTCCTTATCAAATCCAATAATTTTAGCAAATTGATGAATTCCTCCAAAATTATAGTCGTTAAAACGTACACTTGCTTCAGATATATAATTATCTATTGTTGTATGTAATGTAGCCATTCCATGATTTTTTATTTCTGGTCTAATACCTTTTTTTAGAGAACACAGTCCTAGAAGTAAATTAGTAGATCCATAATATAAAAGAAGTGGAGATATCTGTAAATTTACAGTTTTACTTGCTTTAAAATATTCATTCGCTTGTAA
>OGNW01001494.1_pt1 | contig 12479 bp, 7 predicted proteins | sample 1573591 | NCBI WGS metagenome assembly OGNW01 (sample SAMEA2581894, study PRJEB24529) | metagenome | biome: Human gut stool | place: China | collected 2011
TACTTGTAGAAGCAATTGAATTCTTAGAGTCTAAAGGAAGCGGAGACTCTATGGGAGGATATGAGCCTGAGTATTCTTCTCCAGCACCAAAAACTTCTGCTAAAGAGGTAGAAGAGATACCTTATGAAGATGATGATGAATTCCCATTTTAATTTAATTAAATTTTAAAATAAAGGAGAAAATCTTTGTTGTATCCAGCAAATTTTCTCCTTTATTATTTTATAGAATTTTTTAACTTTCTTAGTTTATATTAAAGTTACTAATCTAAAACTTGTAAGAAAGATTTATTCCTATCTGTTCATTATCAACATCATTTATAAGTTCCTTTGTATATTTTACTCCTATTGAATAATTATTTTGATACTCATATTTTAATTCAATATCATAAATTAAAGAAGATTTATCTATATCTCTAGCTTCATATTTTATATAGTCATTAAATCCATAGATTTTTCCTTCTACCTCTTCAACTTTATCATTTAAATCATATGAATATTCTAAATTTATTTTTAAATTTACCTTATGATTTCTAATAGAAAATAAATTATACTCTCCTAAAAGATTTACTCCACTTCTTATATAAAAATTATCACTCTCTTTAAACTCTGCTCCTTTATCTTCTTTATAATTTTTTTGTAAAAGGTATGTCATATCTAAATTTAAACTTGGAACTAATATCAGCTTATTATTTACTTTTATCTCTTTGTATAATGAATTATTTAATCCAAAAGTATATGTTTCTACTTTTCCTTTATTTAAAATCCCATCTGATATTCTATTATTTTCTATATCATTATATCCAAAAGAAAAATCTGATAATATATTTATCTTACCAAAATTATAGTCACTATAACCTCTAAAATTCCAAGTTTCTATCTTATTACTACTCTCACTTGGCATATAATCTATATCTGATTTTAAATATCCAAATCCAAATCCTGCTCTTAATTTTTCATTTAGATTTCTATTATAGTTTGCAACTAACCCATAGCTATCTCTTTTAAATCCTTCAGCTATATCTGTATTAGAAAATTCTGATTTACTACTAATATATTTAAATGATACTCCATCTTCCCTACTATCTTTTACTAACTCTCTATAATTTTTTGTTAAATCTTTTGTTATATCATAAACTTGAGCAGATATTGTATTTACATTTTTTCTTCCTGTAATTTCATCTAATTCTTGTAAAAATTCTCTCTCATTACTTGCTAAAGCTAATTGTTCATAAATACTTCTTTGAGTTTCTGTTAAAGTTTCATAAGAATTTTCTAATAAATTTCCAAGCTCATTATTATCAACTATTGTAGTAAAATCTTTCCTCTCTACACTTTCTAATTTTATCTCTTCTTTGTTATTTACATCTTTTGTTATTTCTTCTTCTATACTTTCTTTTCTTCCAGTTACATCAAAAAGATAGCTATTTGAAACTAATTTTCCATCTCCAGAAATCCCATTCCCAGCAACAATTAAAGATTGATTAGAATATTTTGCTAATTCTTCTTGAGATAAACCTATCATATTAGAAGTATTTATTTTTATATCCTCATTAAATAAAAATTCATCTTGAATAATAATTTGTCCTAAAGCTTGATTTTCTATTGAGCCACCATCTGAAATTTCTATATTTCCTCCTGTATTATCAAAACCACCATTAATCACTAATTGACCTTTTACTATATGTTTAGATGTATCCTTCGCTTGTAATAATTTTTTATTAACTTCATCATTATTAATATTTTGATTAACTGTTGTTATTCCATCAAAAGTTATTGTACTATTTCCTTCTAAATTTGAAATATAGACATTTGTTCCTTCTAATTCAATATTGCTACTACCTTTAAAACTAATGTTTGAATTATTTTTTCCTATTACCGCTATTGCTCCTGTCTTAGAAGTATCTAAAATATTTGTTTTAGTATTTGCTCCTACTTTTATAATTCCACTATCATTTACAAAAATAGAATTATCTAAATTTACTCCAACACTATATTCATCCATATTATTAAAAGATAATAATCCTAATCCTAATATTTCTTCATTTGCAATTAATTTTAAATCTATAATTGTTCCATCTTTTAATTTAGCTTTAGTATAATCTCTTTCTACTTCTATTTTTCCTGTATTAGTTAAAATTCCTCCAGTAAGATTTACTCCATATTTTTTATGTTCTCCCAAGAAATCAGCTCCAAGTAAATCTAATCCTACTCCTGTCTCCAATCCATTTTCATTTTCATAAATATCTCCCCCTACGAATATAGTTCCAGTATTTTCTATTACTGTTCCATTTCCTTTTATAGCAGAAATATCTCTATAATAACGAATTCCTAAATTTGCTAATGATACCCCTATATATGTTGTCAATTTAGGATTTCTATCTCTTCCTACTTCTACTAATCCATCAATATTATTTTGGAAACTTCCATTTGTAAGATTAATTATATTTTTTTCATATTTTGCATTTGCATATTTTAGAATATCTACATCTATTATTTCTAAAACTTCTACTCTATCTCCTACATCACCTACTTTACCACTATTTATAATAGTTGAATCATTTGATAATATTACATTTTTTTGATACTCAGCATATCCGCCTGTTAAAGAACCACCTATTCCTCCTATTCCATTTGAAGATAATTTATGTAATAATCCTCCACTTACAATAGTTCCATTTTTTTCATTAAATAAAATACTCTTATTTTCTAATTTAACAAGAGTGTCTACTCTATTTAAACCATTCACAATCCATCCTACTATAAGAGCACCAAATTTACTTTTACTATTATAATCACTACTGTATATATTTCCCCTATTTTTTATGGTACTCCCATTCTCTGCCCAAAACCCAACTTTTTGTGGACTTTCACCATTTTCATCTATAATTCCATTATTAGTCCAATCTACTTCAACTTCATCTAATCCACTTACTACAACCTCTGTGTTTCCTGTTAAATAGTGTTCTGAATTTTCTTTATCTGTAAAGCTTGGTAATTCTGCTAAAGCTTGTATATTTGTTAAAATTAATCCCAATAATATAAATTTTAATCTATTGCTCATCTTTTTCTCCTTTAATTTATTATAGTTACATTTATAACTGTTTCTCCTAAATATTCTCCAACATTACTATCTAAAGGAACTGTTACAATTCCATTAAAATTATAAATTCTTGTTAATTTACTCTCTTCTTTTTTCTCATATACCTGTTCTGCTTTTAACTTGCTTACTTGTAATTTTTTACTTTCATCAAGTGTTCCATCTGAATTTTTTAAATATATCTCCGTATTTCCTTCCTCTTCATTATTTGGAGTTACACTAAAATCATTTATTTCATTTCCTACAACTGTTACATAAGTATATCCCTCTCTAATGATTGGCTTTCCCTTGTTTTGATTTATATTTATCTTACCAAAATCCAGTATATCATTTTCAATTTTTATTTCAATGGAAGCTCCTGTTGTTTTAAAATTAAGAGGCTTATCCATCAACAATTCTTTCATTAATGGAGTATTTTTTCCTTCTATTCCTATATTTAAAGTATGATAATTATTATCTTGTCTAAATACTTGATACTTTGTTCCTGCTATTAATTTTTTATATTCTTCTGGTGTTAACTCAAGCTTTAAAGAATAGTATTCTGGTCTTGCTTCTATTGATAAATCTGTTACCTCTTTCATTATAATTTCTATTGAAACTGTAGTTTCTTTTACTAGCTTTAACTTTCCTAAAATAACTGTTGTACTATCTCCTTCTGGTTTTATAATTACATCATCAACACTACTTAATATAAAATCTGTACCTGAACTTATACAATCTATAATTCCTCTAAATCTCGAATAAAATCTAAAATTTGTTCCTAAATCTATTAAAATATTTTCTTTAATATCATTTTTTAAGTTCTCTATTCCTGTTCCAACCTGTTGTTCTTTATTATCCATTACTACTCCATTTTCTACTGGAACAACTTTTCCATAAGCATTAGGTTCAAATTCATCTATTATAATATTAATTTCTTCATATCTTATGTGTCTTCCCTCTTCATTTACTCCAACTAAATAAATTGTATCTTCAACTCTATTTCCACTATATTTTGAATATATCCCTAAATCAATATTACCATTTTCTGAAAAGCCAATATAATAATTTACTTGATCAGGTCTAATCCCCCAATAATTATAAATCTTATCTTTTCGTATTATATACAACAAATTTCCATTTTTATTGTAAACTTCATAATCTATTTCTCCTGTTTTATAGGTTTCTGCTCCTTGAACTCTCCACCAAATTCTTTTATCATCATGTGTATAGGAGTGATTTCCATCTACAACAGCTTTTCCATCTTTATCAGCTCCAAAACTTACCATTCCTGTTCTATCAATTATTCCTGTCCCTAACTCCTCTGTTCGCATCATAGGATTTAAAAATTCTATTGTAGTTTTTGAAGTTAGTTTATTCAAAATAAATTCAACATTTACTTCTTCTAACTTTAAATAATTTTTCTTACTTACATATCTTAAGAAAAACTTTCCTGTTTCTCCTATAAAGTAATTTCCTTCTTTAACACCAAATTTTAAACTCTTTCCATCAAAATTTAAAGTTACTATACTTTTTCCTATTGGAATATTATACTCCCAACTCTCTCCTGAAATTAATTTTTTTCCTGTTTCATCTAGCAGATAAATATCTGTTGTCCCCTCTGGAATTACTAAATTATCTCCTGTTATTTCTCCCCAATTTCCTTCATATCCACTGATTATTCCTATTTCATAGTCTATCCAACCTTTTTCATTTATTAATGGCATCTCATCATTTTTAAATTTTATATTTGTTTTATAATATTTTTGACTAGTAACTAGCCATAATTCAGTAACAGGTTTTAAAAACTCTCCTGTATTTGCTTTTACTCCAACTTGTAATGGCTCTTTACTATCAACTGTTAAAATATGATATTTTCCTCCCCCTACAAGTTTTTCCTCTTCATTTCTAGCAAAAGTCAAATATATATTTCCTTTTCTTGCTTCTCTATCTTCTCTACTAATTCCTCTTATTTCATTGTTTACACTATCATCTTCTTCAATTGTAAGTGTTCCTTTTATAGTATATTCACTATTCTCTTTTTTTAAAATAACCTCTTGACTTAGAAGTCTTACACTAACACCATCCCCACCATTTTGATTATATGTAATTCTCCTATCTAATTCTCTTAAACCTACATTACCTAATAATAGTTTCCCATTAGGAGCTGAATATATCTCATACTCTTTTTCAAACTTTGTTGTTTTTCCAATATCCAAATTTTTATCTAGATATAAAGTTCCATCAAATTCTTGTAAATCTATTTTATAGTTATATATCTTATAAGTTTCTACTTTATCTTCACTAAGATGCTCTATTTTCACAGTATAGCTTCCACCTTTAAAATCATACTCATCTATACCAAAGGCTATTGTTTTATCACTTCCACCAAAATATTTCCAAAGAGCTCTATTATTAGTTCCCATCCCTAAGAGAGATGTTAAGGTACTTCCATTGCTTCCAGTAGTTCCCTCATATATATTACTTCCACTTGTAATACGAACTCTATGCTTTCCTAAAATACTTCCATCATAGTCTGTTAAATTAGTAGCATCAATCCAAGGATTATTGATAATATGTTCACTTTTATTAGCTTCAAAAGTTTTTACTCCATCAGTATATCCTAACTTTACTATTCCTAAATAACTATCATCATTTTCAAATTCTACTATTGGATTAGAAATTTTTATTGTTGTAGTTTCTTCTGCTATTGCCGGAATAGATAAAATTATTTCTTGAGTTGCTATTAAGTCATCACCTATTCCTAAAAATCCTTCATCTATATGTTCTATTATTATAGTTTCATTTATACTCTGTCCATTCCAATTTTTTAATTCAAAGTTTACTTTTTCTTTATTTTCTTCAGTATAAATTCTTATTCTTCCATTTTGAATATCATACTCTAACGAAAATAACCCCAAATTTGAATTACTATATTTGTTTTTCCCTGTATTTCCACGAGAGGTTGTCAGCTTTACTCTATCTGCTTTTTTATTACTGTCTATAAATTTATTAGGAGTTTCTGTTTTTACAAATGCTGGATTATCAATAATTACTCCATCAATTCTCGTAAATTTCACTCCTCCACTTACCATATCATAAGTTCCTAAAATCTCTTTTATGTATCTTACATTCTCATTAAAAATAACTGTTCCTTGTTCAGTAACCATTTCTAAAGTAGAAATTTTCTCTTCAAATCTCCCTTTATAAACACTTTTAACATGATAGCTTCCCTTTTCAATTACATAAACATATACCCCAGAAAGAGCACTCTTACATTTTATTACTAAATATCTTTTCCCCTCTTCTATTCCATTTTCACCATCTCCATCTACTAATTGATAAGTAAATTTAGGAGCAACCTTTATATCCTTAGTCAAATATTTTTTTATATTATTTACACTTCTTCTTCCATTAGTAGTAGATAATGAAGGTATCTCATCAAGAGTCTCAGATACAAAAATCAAATTATTTTCATCTATCTCTTGAGGTAATTCTGCATAGATAATTTTTTGTTCTATATTAAAATCCATAGGAAGTTCTTTTGTTTTTAATTTAGTAACTCCTATGGTTAATTTCGCTGGTTCTCTTCTTTTTTCATTCAAATATATTTTTGAATCTTCAGAGGAAAAAGTAAAAGAAAATATAAATATTAACATCAAATACATAAATATTTTTTTTAAATTCTTCATACTACTTTTTCTCCTTTTTCTCTTCTTCTTTTTCATATACAGCTATCATTAAAGGCATAGCACCTTTATAATCTCCTTCTAGCATCTCTGGTTCTATTTTTCTTTTAGCTATTTTTCTTTTATCTACTGTAGCAAAACATCTTATTAATATTGTTTTACTTTTTATTATAAATTTTTCAAATCTTTCCTCTACTGAAAAATTTTCAACTGGTATGATATTTTTCCCATTTGTCATCATACCATCTTTTAAAAATGTTAGTTCTACTACTTTTCCAAAATCTTCCTCATCAGCAGTAATCTCTATTACTCCTTCTCCAACTATATTTTGCCCTATACTTCTTGTATTTAATTGCTTAAATTTCATGTGTTTATGAACTCCTACTTTTATCTCTCCTAAAGCAATTATAGAAATCAAAATAAACATTACAAATATACTTAGTCTTTTCATTTTTCCCCCTAGTCATAAGTTTCTATTGTTATATACACTATCTTTTGATGATAACCTTCTTTTGAAATATTTCTTCCCTTTATTACAACTTTATTGTCTTTTTCTATTTTAGAATTTATAAATTTATTAGAGTAGATATAAGTATCATTTTGTCCATCATCATCTATATCTAGTTCTGTTTCACTAAAGTTTAATCTATAATAATCTCTCTTATCTGGCTCTTTATTCATCTCTATTTCAAAAGGAACTTCTATCTCTTGGTCATCTATTACCATAGCTTGTATCTCTATATCAGATATTATCTCTAAAGGGATAACTACTTCTACTTCCATTCCTAAGATAACAGTTTTTGTTTCCAAAGGTTTTCTCATTATTTCACCATCTGCTTCCATATTACTTGGAAAAGCTGGTAATATTGGTATCATTGGAATAACAGGAGCCTCTTCTTCAGCTCCTATTACTCCAAATATTATAGAAAATATTATTAATATTATACTTAATAGTTTTTTCATTAATTATTTTCCTCCTCTAATACGAAGTTATACTCTATATCCCCATGATTTTCTTCAGTATACTTTAACTCTAATTTTGCCCAATAATTTTTTAATTTAAAATCTTCTCCATTATAATTTATAGAAATATCATAAATACCTGGAGTTATATCATAAAGATAAAACTGTCCTTCATAATCTGGAGAAAATATCTTATAAAATTTTTGTTCTTCATTTGTTACTATTATTTCAAGATTAGATAAAATCAAATCTTTCTCTCTATCATTTACTTCCTTTATATCAAGAGTTCCTGTAAAGAATATCATTGGTTTTACAGGAATATAAGCTTCTATTTCAGAGCTTCCTATTCCTCTTACTTTTATTATATTGGAATCTGTTTTAAAACTTGGACGTTCACTTGAAATTTTTAATTCATAATCTATATAACTTGGTATTCCGTATATATATGCTATTCCATTTTCATCAGTTACTACACTTCTATTTCCAAATTCTACCAATACATCTGAAACTGGTAGTTCTTCCTTATCAAACTTGTTATTATTATTTCCATCTATAAAAGCAATAGCTTTTATTGTAGCATTTTCTAATGAGTTCATATTTTCTTTAGGATTTTTTAAATTGAATACTCTGTCTATTCCTATATATGTTCTCTTATCTCCATTTTTTTTAAGAAGAGTTCCTATTTCTAACCAGTTATCTAATTTTACTTTAAAATCAAAAGTATAAACTTCCCTTTCCTCTCTATCGTATTTTATACTTAAAGAATACTCCAATACATCACTCCAAGATTTATTCATCAAAGTAAACTCTCCTGTATAATATCCATTTTCATCCCAATCATTTTGAAGTTTTGCTATAACTTGACTAAATCCTGTATAATATAAATCTAATCCTTGAACTATTTCTTTTTCTCTATTTTTTTCTATATCATAGCTTACTAATAGTGATTTCCAAGTATTACTAAACTCTACTCCATAATTATAGTCTCTTTCATTTTTTCCAGCTTCATAATATTTTTTATTTTCTGTACTATATTTTAAAGAAATATAATCAGTTAAATCATACTCTAAATCAAGATAATACTCTTGTCTACTATCATAATATTTTCCCTTTTCATAATGTTCATAATCTATATGGAATTTTTTTATATCTGTATCTAATATAAATTTATGTTGCCAATTATATTTCCTATCTATATACCCACTTTCTCTTTCTTCATATGCACTTTTAGCCATATTAAGTCCTTTTGTTAATTCATAATCAAAAGTATATGGATTTCCATAAAACATATCTGAATATATAAATTCTGTACTAATAGTTCTTTCAGATAAATACTGTCCCTCTATCAATCTTGGTATTTGATTATAACCAAATCCTAAAGTTAAATTATTTGTATATCCATAGTAAACATTCCATTCTGACTCTGTTCTATGAGCCTCTTTATTTTCTCTCATATATATATCATAACCAAATTTTCCTTTTTCTTGTTGGTTATAATCTTTATTTATTTTTATTGTTCTTTCATATATTTTTCCATCTGGAGCATATATTTTTAATAAAAACTCTCTTCCATCTTTTAATAAAGTATTAGCAAATACTACCTGTCCATTTTCTTCGTATTCTATCTCTATTGGTATCCCATTGTATAACAATTCTGCTCTACTTCCTAATGGTACATCTTCTCTTACAACATACTCTCTTCCATTATCTAAATATCCTCTATCTTTTTTAAAAGTAAGTCCTTTTTCTCTATCTATTCCATATATTCCTAGTTCTAATTTATAATCTTCTAATAAATCTGAATAAGTAATTTCAAAGTCTCCAAATTTATCTTCTTTTAAATCATAATCTGTAATCAGATTTCCATAAAGGAATGAACCGCTGTATTCCAGATATCCATCCCAATATAAGCTCTTTTCAGAATTTTCACTGTTATCAAGAGTCTGTTCAAGGTTTACTCTTACATTACCTGCATCTATTAATTTTCTTTCCCCTTTGTAATAAAGAGTATTTTTTAATTTCTTATTAATAAGCTCCTGTTCTTTTGCATCTATAATAAAACTTATTTCTTCAGGCAATGTGAAATTAGGCATAATATTCAAAGTTAAATTTTCTTCATCCCATCTGCAGTCTTCTAAGAAATATTCTTTAAAAATATTACTGTTTAAATAATATTCTCCTCTTTCAAAAAAATAATCTTTTTTCACTTGAAGTTTAGTAAAGTCTATTTCTTTTTTATTATTATTTTCTCCCAACAAAAGAATTATTTTCTTTTCATTTTTTTCATAGTTAGTAAACCCTATTGATTCAAAAAAGTTAAATAATGAAAGGTAACATTCACCATTTTCATTAATTACAGGATAGGAAAAATTGCATACCTGTCCTTTTACTTTTAATGTATATATCTTTTCTCTTTCATTTTTCTCTTCTTCAAAATACATCATTTCATCAGAAATAGAAAATGTGGAAAACTCTTTTCCATAAAGATTTATTGCATTTAATAATAATAAAATTGCTAATCCTACCCTTTTCATAATTCTCCCTATTTATAATAAAAGGGGTAATGCACGGTTACCCCTTTTTAATGATATTTAATTAAAGTAAATTAGTTTGTAGTTACTGTAACTTTTAATTCAGTTTGTCCTTCATATACTCCAATTTCATTGTTAGTCCATGTATTTGCTTTTATAGTTCCATTAATTCTACCAGTATGAACAGTTCCTGCTGTTAAGTTTCCAGTAGCACCTTCATATTTATCTAATTTTAAATTAGCAGTTAAAGTGTTATTGTTAGTTTTAGAAGCATCTATATTTGTTAAAGTTACTTCTTCAGGAGTAGTAGAAGCACTTGATTTTCCTAATACTAATGCAAAAGATTGAACATTTTGTATCTCTCCAGCAGCTTCTACTTTAAAATCTACAAAAGCATTTTTATCTGTTTTTTGTTGTTTTGAAATTTTTTCAAAATCTAGTAGTATAGGTCTTCCATTAATATCAGATATTACTAAACTTTCCTCTACTATTTCTGCTCTTACTCTTACAGGTGCATCTGCTTTTTGTTCTGCTCCAAATGCTGTTGCCCCTACAGCTAATATAGCCATAGCCATTAATAATTTTTTCATAAAAATCTCCTCCTAAAATTTATAATTTTTTAGTCTTTTACATTTATACATAATCCCTAAATTATCGTGCACTATAACTAGGGAATATATAACTTTATTTAGTTAATTTTTAATTTTTTAAGAATTTTTTTTGTTTCAGTATCTGTAATTACAATTTCTTTGACTACTGCATCTTTAGGAATTCTTTGAATTTTATTGTCAACCATTACAATTCTGTTTTTCAAAATTCTCATTTCTCCAACAGGATAGAAAAGATTTTTTCCTACTCCAACTTCAACTTTAATTCTAACAAGTCTGTTGCTTTTATTTTCTATATCCATTTTAAGATATGTTCCATCCTGCTTTTTTACTATTACAGGAAGATTAGTTTTTACCTCAGGAGTTTTATTTCCGACATAACCATAGATTCCCATATTAAGATTAGTCATTACCATCATTCCTGCTCCAATAGCATCATTAAGTTCTCCTTCAAGTTTTGGAGCACTTACTTGTCTTATATTTAAGAACATCCCATAATCTCCTTCTGGTGTTCCTTTAGGAGCTTTTATATAGACTTTAAATTTTTGACTCTCTGCAGGTTTTACATCTATAACTTTAGGATATATTTCTGCCCATTCATTCATATTTTTTATCTCTTTATTTTTACTATCCATAGCTACTGCTTCTATTTTATATCTCATAGGAATAGTAGTATTATTTGAAAGGGTAAATTCTTCATAAGCTCCTACTCCAATATTTTTATCTAAAGTAGTTGGTGATATATTTATGTAAGCTAAACTACTTATGTTTATTATAAAGCACAAAAAAAATAAAAAAACTATATTTTTTCTTTTCAAATTCTTTTCCTCCTTTTAAATCAGAAAAATTACTTTTATTTTAGAAATAAAAAAAATCAAGAATTTTTAAATTTAAACTTGACATAGTAACTTCCCTTTGATGTATACATAATGTAACACAATTTTTACAAAAACGCCATATACTTTTTTTTATAATTTTTTTTTTTTTTTTACCATAATATATTTTTTTTTGTTTTTAAAAAAATATTTACATAATTTTATTATAAAATAATTCTTTACAAATTTTATTTTTCATTATAAAATACAATTATCGCTTTTATTTTATAAATTTTATTTTTTTTGGGGGTTGTATTTTGAAAAAAATTATATTAAAATCACTTGATGTTGATGTGATTAACTTTATTCTTCATAACAATAGAGCTACTATTGATGAACTTTGCAATTGTTTTGAAGTTTCACAAGTAAATATTCGTACTGTTTTAGCTAAAATAGAAGAATTTGTTAATAAAGAAAAAATAGGTGCTCTTCTCAAAGAAAATGGAGAATATTATTTTGAAAACAATAACCTTAATTTAAACATTATAAATAGCGATTTTTTAGTTGAGGATCTCGAAAAAAAAGAAAGGATTGTTTTCATTGTTTTAAAGCTTATTTTAGAAGGTTCTATTAATCTCACTTCTATTTCTAAAAAGATTAATATTTCAAGAATAACTTTAAATTCTGATATGGAATTTATCAAAGAACTAATTTCCGATTTTGATTTAAAACTTACTAGTATACAATGGAGAGGAGTTTTCTTTAAAGGAGATTTTTATAACCTACAAAATTTTTCTA
>OGNW01001519.1_pt1 | contig 12280 bp, 10 predicted proteins | sample 1573591 | NCBI WGS metagenome assembly OGNW01 (sample SAMEA2581894, study PRJEB24529) | metagenome | biome: Human gut stool | place: China | collected 2011
GGAAACCAGGGAATGACCGTTTCTCTTCCGGTTATTGTATTTGCGGATGAGTGGGAAGTATCTCACGAGAAGCTTTGTCGCTCTTTGGTTGTCAGCAATCTGATCGCAATCCATCAGAAATATTACATTGGAAGTCTTTCGGCGTATTGTGGTGCAGTCAGCGCAGCCTGTGGTGCCGGTGCAGGTATCACATATATGTATGGAGGAACCTATCAGCAGGTTTCCCTGACAATCATTAATACACTTGGGAATATCGGGGGAATCGTTTGCGATGGAGCGAAGCCGTCTTGTGCCGCAAAGATAGCAACTTCTGTAGATGCTGCACTTATGGCCTTTCAGCTCAGCATCCAAAACAAAAGCTTCCTTCCGGGAGAAGGTATCATCAAAGATGATATCGAAGAAACGATTAAGAGTATGGGATATATTGGAAGAGTTGGTATGCGTGCAACGGATACAGAAATCCTGAATGTTATGATAGACCGTGCGGACATCAATGAGGAGTGCTAAATATGAATAATTTTATCTATGAAACACCAACAAAAGTATATTTCGGAAAAGACGAAGAATTAAAGGTCGGCAAGATTATTGCAGAATTCCATCCAAAGAAAGTGCTGGTAATAACTGTTGCAAGTGGTAATAATCTGCTCTTTAATATGCTGATAGCATCTTCACTTATAAATCTTGCACCACTTGTCGCCACCATAACTGGATCAACAACTATATTTCCTGCTTTATACTCTGTAAGCTTATCTGCTATTACCTGAATCAGTTCACCTGAAGCAACCATTCCTGTCTTGACAGCATCCGGATATATATCTGTAAATATACCATCCAGCTGCTCTGCTAAAAACTTAGGAGATACCTCCATTATATCTGTTACACCAGTAGTGTTCTGTGCAGTCAGGGCTGTGATTGCACTCATCGCATATACACGATTAGCTGTCATTGTCTTTATATCTGCCTGTATTCCGGTCCCTTTTTAGTCTTTATATAATCTATGAGCCCCGCCTGTTCAAGCTTTTTCCTTAATCTTGTAACATTAACAGTCAACGTGTTATCATCTGCTATTTTAACATCATATCCCCATTTTAATAACTGTTCACATACATTATCAGCTATAATCCTGTCATCCTCAACTATTAATATTTAATACATAGACTCACCCTGCTTCAATGTGCTTCATTATTGTATTATTATTTACAAGCTATTACATTAAGTATATATTCATACATTCTCTTAGTTGAAGATATGCTTAAGTGTTCCTCAGTTGTATGAATATCAAAAATATCAGGTCCCATTGATATGCAGTCAAGTCCTTCTATTTTGCCTGCAAGTATACCACATTCAACACCTGCATGAATAGCCTCGATAGTTGGCTTTTTACCATACATCTGTTCAAATATCCTTACCATGTCATCACGCAGCTTAGAATCCTTCTTATATTCCCATGCTGGATATTCACCTGTAAATTCAGCATTTGCCCTGAATGCTTCACTAATGAATTTGATCTGGCTCTTAAGATTCTTTAAAGCAGCCCCTACAGAACTTCTAAGTGAGAATCTAAGACATATACCTGATTCATCTAGTGAAATCACACCAAGATTAAGCGAAGTTTCCACAAGATTATCTATATCCTGGCTCATTCTCATTATTCCGTTAGGTAATGCCTGTATAAGTGAAACTGCCCTTGTGCTATCTTCATATGTTACTGCCTCTGTGCTGCAACCCTCTGATATATCTACAACACACTTTAAGTTTGCATCAGATGTAGCAAACTCTTCTTTTATCTCTTTTGCTGCATTCTCAATAGCTGCTTTAACCTCTGCTGTCTTGTCTGCTGCTACAATAATCTCAGCCATACATTCTCTTGGAATAGCGTTATCCTTTCTTCCACCGTTAAACGCTGCAAGATATACATTATTGTCTGTGATAACATCCCTTAATATTCTTGACATAAGAACATTCGCATTACCTCTGCCTTTATCTATTTCAACACCTGAATGGCCTCCTGTCAGTCCTGATAAAGTAATACTAAGCTTTGTTCCAGTAACCTTATTTTTATCAAGCTTTAGTGTAACTCTGCTACTGCAACCACCTGCACAGCTTGCAAGCATGATTCCTTCTTCTTCACTATCCATATTAAGAAGCTTTTTGCCCTTTAACATAGATACATCTATGGAAGAAGCACCTTCCATGCCTACTTCCTCAGATACTGTACACACGAACTCAAGACGTGGATGTGCGATACTGTCGTCATCAAGTATTGCAAGTGCATAGGCAACAGCTATTCCATCATCACCACCAAGCGTTGTTCCCTTAGCAGATATAAAATCACCATTTACCTCAAGATCCAGTCCATCCTCATCCATATTCTTATCACAATCAGGTGTCTTCTCGCATACCATATCCATATGTCCCTGAAGTATTATAGGTGCTGCATCCTCATAACCCTTTGAGGCTTCCTTTATTATGATTACATTGTTAAGTGAATCCTGATAATATTCAAGCTTTCTTTCCTTAGCGAAATCAACAAGATAATTGCTGATTTTCTCTTCCTTATATGATGGATGTGGGATATTACATATATCCTCAAAAAAAGAAAATACATTTTTAGGTTCTAATTCAGATAATACTCTCATAACAATGTCTCCTTTAAAATATTTATAATCTACAAATTTATTTTATTCATTTGTTTATCTGCTTATTTATCTTGTTCATATATACAATAAACTGATTCTTATGAAGCAGCTTTATAAAATAACACAATCTCTCATACAGCGGCTCCGCTTTATCTCCAAAATGCTCTTTCACAAGCTGTCCTATATCATAAATACTTCTTACACCATCTATGCTATGCCATACAAATGTACCGAAATCATCTAGTTCGATGTAACTATATCTGGGCTTTCGTGCAATAAGCTGCGCTATTCTGTTAAAAATCCCCTTATTGTGTACTTTGACTTCTACATGACCTTTTTTGTTTTCCCTGCATTCGAACAACGAATTATGCTTTGGAACATAGTCTAAGTAATTATCCTTCTGCTTAGCCATAAATCAAGCCTTCTCCTTTAATCCTAGAAAATAAAAATCTGCCGGCAAAATAACCGGCAGACTCATTATAACATATTATTTATTATTTTGTCTTCTTTTCTTTTTTGTTAATAAATGCTACTAATGTTGCAACAAGACATGCAAAGAATACAAGTCCTCCGATATTACCAAGATTAATAATCTTTGATATATTAATAACATCGCCAAGAGTATCTGCACCAACAGGAATAATAGCGAATACCGCTAAAAGGATACCAACCAGTCCTTCACCGGCAATAAGACCTGATGAATAAAGTATTCCCTGATTAACCTTAGCCTTACGCTCTTCTTCTGTAATACCTTTCTTCTTATCAACGTAAAGTCTTACAAGTCCACCAACCATAATAGGTGTACTTAAATAGATTGGAAGATAAAGTCCTACTGCAAATGGAAGCACAGGTATCTGAAGAATCTCAACTACTATTGCAATTGCAACTCCTGCAAATACAAGTGACCATGGAAGGCTGTTACCCATAACACCTTCAACAACCATCTTCATAAGAGTTGCCTGTGGTGCTGGTAATTCTGTTGAACCATAGCCCCATGCTGCATTAAGTAAATAAAGTACTCCACCAACTGTAATAGCTGATACAGCTACACCAATAAGTTCACCAGCCTGCTGCTTGTAAGGTGTTGCACCTACTATATAACCTGTCTTTAAATCCTGTGATGTATCTCCTGCTATAGCAGCAATTATACATATTACAGAACCAATACTTATAGCCGCAACCATACCCTTCATTCCAACAGCACCTGTTGCCTTAAGAATCGCTGATGAAATAAGAAGTGTCGCAATAGCCATACCTGATACAGGGTTATTGGAACTACCTACTAATCCAACCATACGAGATGATACTGTTGCAAAAAAGAAACCAAATATGATAATGATAATTGCACTAAGAAGATTTACAGGAATAGCTGGGATTAACCACATAATAATAGCAAGTACTCCGATTCCTAATACAACAAACATCATAGGAATATCCTTAGTTAATCTTGATTCTACTCCATCTGCCTTCTTACCATATCCCTTAAGTGCCTGCTTAAATGTCCTTACAATAAGTGGTAATGACTTAATTAAGCTTAAAATACCACCAGCTGCAACTGCACCGGCTCCAATATAACGTACATAATTAGACCATATCTGTGATGGACTCATCTGTGAAACTGGAATAAGTGCTGGTCCAATGATATTATCTCCACCGAATAATGCGATTAATGGCATAATCATAAACCATGCAACAGAACCACCTGCAAGAAGGTATGATGATACCTTAGGTCCACATATATAACCAACTCCTAAAAGTGCAGGTAATACATCTGCACCTACTGCTGAACCCTTATATGGTTTAATTGTAAAATCAACCTCACTTGGGAACACCTTAAGTCCATCTGCTATAAACTTATAAACAGCAGCAATACCAAGACCTGCAAATACTGTGCCAGCCTTAGCACCACCTTCTTCACCTGCAACTAATACCTCAGCACATGCCTGTCCTTCTGGATAAGGTAACACACCATGCTCCTGGACTATCAATGCACTACGAAGTGGAATCATGAATAATACCCCAAGGAAACCACCAATTAATGCAATAAGCGCTATCTCAACTAAAGAAGGCATAGCTGTACCTTCCTCCTGCGCCCACATAAATAATGCTGGAAGTGTAAATATAGCACCTGCTGCAACCGATTCACCAGCAGAGCCAATAGTCTGTACCATGTTATTCTCTAATATGGAATCTCTTCTTAATATAAAGCGGATAATTCCCATTGAGATAACCGCTGCTGGTATGGATGCAGAAACTGTCATACCAACTCTAAGTCCTAAATATGCGTTAGCACCGCCAAATAATATAGCTAATAAAACACCTATAATAACAGATGTAACTGTTAACTCAGGCATAACCTTATCAGCTGGAATATAAGGCTTGAACTCTTTCTTTTCGTTCATACTCTTTCTCTCTTTCTTAATATTCTTATGCAAAAATCGCATATAATATAATATTATTAAAAAAATATAAAAATGTCAAATATCTTTCAGATATAAATTGTAAACCGTAAATAGTAAACATAGCTTTATTCCTATGCAATTCCTGCAATCAGAACTTTGCAAATATATTAGTACTATTCTTAAGATTCTGGGCAATGCTCTTGTTTTCTATCATTTTATTGCTGATATTGACTATATCCTCAACAAGATCCTGTGTACTTATAGCCGCATTATTAACTCCAGCAGCACCATCATCAACTACTGTTGTTATCGTATTGATGGAATGAGCTATTTCATCCATATTTTTCTTCAGGACATCTGTTTTCTCAACGAATTCATCCATTGCATTCTCTATATATGAAGCATTTTCTTTATATTTCACGCCGCCATCAACAAATGTCTGAAATTCAGGAAGAATAGTCTGCTGAAGATACGAAACCAGATTATTAGCATTATCTGATAGATTATTAACAGCAGCAACAACAACCGAGTTAATACTTTGTATCTTGTTGGCAGTTTCACGGCTTGAATCTGCTAACTGACGAATCTCATCTGCCACTACTGCAAAGCCCTTACCCGCTTCACCTGCTCTGGCAGCTTCTATTGAAGCATTGAGTGCTAACAGATTCGTCTGGCTTGATATATTAAGAATATCATTCGTAAGGTTATTTACCTGGTCAACGCTCTTACTATCTTCTATTGCCTTATTAAGAACATCTAATATATTCCCAACCTTTTCACCTGTCTGAACCATATTATATCTTGCATCACTCTCTATTTTTTCTGCATTTGCCTTCATTTCCTTTGAGAACTGATTAATATCATCTGACTTTGTCGCTATAATCTCGACATCTTTTAGTATATTATCAGCATTATCATTAATAGTATTAACAGAAAGCCCTACATCCTGCATAGTTGCAGATAATTCCTCTGTCATAGCAGATAAATCAGAAGCACTGTCATTGGATTTGACAACACTGCCATCAACCTCAGCAACAACATTTTCCATATAGTTAGTATTCTCTATAATCAGCTTTAGTATTTCCTGCAGCTTATCCATAAAAAGATTGATACCGTTACCAAGGTCTGCTATCTCGTCATTAGATATGACTCTTACGCGCTTTGTCAGATCTCCTTCTCCATTATCGATTCCATCAATAATATCCCTGATATCTTTATTGGTTGCAATAATTGGTTTGATAACATACTTCATAACACAGTATATTGCTACAATAATTAATATAGCGCTTATAATAATAACTATACCATTACTGACAAGTGAGCTTATATACACACTGGTAAGCCTTTCCCTTGCCTCAGAAGCTGTATCATTGGCATGTGTGCTTAGCACCTCAATATCCTTCTGGATTGCTGTGCTGCTATCACTTACAACTCCGTTAGCAATAGCATATGCTTCCTCATTCTTGCCTAAAGCACTGTATGCCATAATGTTTCCAAGCTCATATTTCATAGTATTATAATTACTTACTAATGAATTATATGTATCCATATCATCATTCTGGACATATTTCTTATATTCATCCAGCTTTTGTTCTAATTCTTCCTGATTATCATTAATCTCGCCTACTACTGATATCATAGTATTAAGATCTGTTGCAATAATATGTGATAATCCAAGTGTATGAATAACCTGTATATCATTCTTTATTTCACCAAGATCTGAAACACTCATCATACAGTTATCTGTTATATCAGCGGCATTAGAGTTAACAGTTCTTATATTGTTTATAGCCATAACATTACATATTATTGTTAAAGCACCTAGTATAAATACTGGCAATAATATCAGTGTCTTCAGGCTCGTTCTTTTTTTATTATTCATGCTTGTTCTCCAATCTTTTCTACTCACAGTAAATCAACTTTGGTCAACTTACTGTTACTTAATAGCAGAAGCTGTAATTTCATTAACTAACGTATCCATAACTTCCTGATCTGATAAACCACCGTTATTACCACTAAGTACGGTATTAGCAAACTTCTTACAGGCATCCCAGTAGCTGTTTCCTACTCTTTGCAATGTTCCATACTGGGACTGTGCAATGATTGCCTGTATTGCAGCCACTTTTTTGATTTCATCTGATTCTGCTGCCTTACTGTTAGATGGTCCCTGATTTTTCTCTTTAAACCTAAGCTCCTGATTCTGCTGATTAGTCAGCCAGTCAGCAAGCCTGCATGCCCATTCTTTATTCTTTGAATAAGAGTTCACTCCCATCATCTTATAGCCTGTAAACGAAGACATCTGAACTTCCTTTCCTGCAACTGTATATGTTGGCAGCTTACAGGCACCATAATTCTCTCCCCAGGCTTCCTTTACATTCATAACATCCCATACACCACTTATTCCTGCTATAACATCACCACTTTTAATGTGTTCAGCTATATCTCCGTTAGGCATACTTACAAACCCTGGATTAGCTGCTATACTATTGAGAGCCTGTTTTATAGCTGCTCCAGTTATATCACCTGTCTGCGAATTCCAGTTACATTCATTAGTTATACCATCTGGTTTAATAGAAAGACTAAGTCCTGTATTTCCGAAAAATGTATAAAGATACCATCCTGAATCAAACTCCATAGCAACTTTTTTATTGTTAGCTGCTGCAATTGACAACATTTTGTCTAATGATTTAACATCATCTTCTGAAAAATAATCTTTATTGTAATACATAAAATATCCATTATCTGCTGTCATAGGATAGCCGTATAATGTATCATTCAGAGTCGCTGCTTCGACTGACTCCTTTACATTAGCTGCTGCTATTTCATCTGCATTGGGTACCTCTGTCAGAACTCCGCCAGCCGTTAATGATATAATCTGATCATCTGGAAATGAAAACACATCTGCACCATTGTGTACATCTGTAAGCATAACATCACGAACCTGTGAATCTGCCTGGATTTCAACCGTTATATCAAACTCTGCTTCATCTTTATATTGTTCCTTAAAGCTGTCTAGCATTTTGTTCATGACATCCAGACCATCCTTTTCTGTCCACACCTTTAAAGAGACAACTTTATCTGTACCACCTGATAACTCCTCTCTGTTGCCACCTGTTATACCTGCATTACCACATCCAGATAAGACAATAGAAGATATCAAGCCAACAATGCACAATTTCCTTGTTATTCTTTTGTTCATATTAATATACCCCTTTTGTATAAATTTACGTTCTTAATACACCGATTAGAATCTAATAATAAATGTAAAATCGAAATCACAATCCAATTTCCTTTAGATTACTTCACACGAATTTGACAAATCATAATAGAAATTAATTAACGTACTAATATATTACGGCTTATCCTGTACAGTCTTTTCAACACTTCTGAAAATAGTAAGAATTGAAATAATTATAAACTATTTATAAATTATTAGCACTCACCTATTGACAGTGCTAATGATTAGGTATATAACATAGCCAGAACAAAGGAAAGGGAGTTAAGAAATAGTAATTAAGATAACGCCATTCCAGATGTTCCAAAGAAACAAGGTAATAGTTCAGATGAATATGTAATCCTGGGGATTGGTTATTTATATATCCAATCTGAATGAACGAAAGGTTCAGCCGAACAAATAGTTTATTAAAAAAGGAGCGATGACTTATGTTAATGCCTAGTATTTTTGGAGAGAATTTATTTAATGATGATTGGATGAACTTCGGATTTCCTGAAGTTGAAAAAGCTTTATATGGTAAACACGCCAGCCACGAAATGAAGACTGATGTCAGAGAAACTGATTCCGGCTATGAAGTTGATATTGATTTACCTGGCTTTAAGAAAGACGAAATCAATATACAGCTTGATAATGGATACCTTTCAATCAGTGCCGCTAAGGGTCTTGATAAGGACGAGCAGGACAAGGAAGGCAAGTATATCAGAAAGGAACGTTATGCCGGCTCTATGAGCAGAAGCTTCTACGTTGGTAATGCAATTACTCAGGACGACATAAAGGCTAAATATGAAAGTGGTATTTTAAGACTCTCTGTACCAAAGAAAGCTGCTGAGGAAATTGAAAGTGCTAAGAGGATTGCTATTGAGGGATAATCCGTACAGAAATGTGTGAATTGGACTAATTGATAGTGCACTTAGCATCTGTGACTGCTGTTGCTAATGTAGTCCTTAGCCAAGATATGAGTTGTAATTGAATAATTAAGAAATGCCAGTCCCTAAGGTTGAACTTAGAGACTGGCATTTTTATATTTTGCCATAACAAGATATCCATTATCCCACTCAACTACTTTCGTATATCTCTCCAATTTATCAGAAGTGATAAAACGAACTCTTTGATTATTAAATTCAAAAATTGTACACACAGAACACCTAAAACGGAATATAATGGTGTGAACACGCTATTTTATAGGAGTTTGAGATGTTCGAGGATTGCGGGAATTGCATAGCAATGAAGCAATCCGGTTACATCAGCGAGTAGCAAAATTTACTTTTGACACTCTCATCATTTATATTGTATCATTAAATTTAATGATGCCGGTGTCAAAAATCCACGGCTTTAACGCCTACGGATTGTTCCGTGCTACGCACTATTATATTTAATTTTAGCAGAATCAGTATTGTGAAAATGGAGGGCAGTATGGCTATTGTTGTTGCTGAAAAAATAATTGAAATGTTTTTTATAATGCTTTGCGGAATAGTTCTATTTAAAACTGGCCTGATTGATGATAAGACTGTTCCAAAGCTGTCAAACATTCTTCTTATGTTGGTTTCACCTCTTATGATATTCCAATCTTACCAGATGGACTTTGACGGTCATCTTATGTGGGGGCTTGGTCTTACACTCATTGCAGCTTTAACAACATTTACAGTTATTATAATATTAACAAATATACTAATCAGAAATACTGAATATAGCAGAAACGGTATAAGTATAAGTTCTGCTTATAATCTGCAAAAAACCAGAATTCCTGTTGAGAAAATTACCCTTATATATTCAAACAGTGGTTTTATAGGACTACCTCTTATCAATGGCGTCATTGGCCAGGAAGGTGTTTTCTATATGACAGCTTACCTTACTGTATTCAATCTGTTATTATGGACTCACGGCGTTATAGTCATGGGTGGAGCAGGTGACTTCAAAACTATATGCAGGAATCTTTGCACACCAACCATTATAGCCATATTCGCTGGTGTTATATGCTTTGTTACCGGCATAAAAATACCTGCTGTTATAGATAATCCGATTCAATACATAGCCAATATGAATACGCCACTTGCTATGCTTATAGCTGGTGCTAATCTTGCACAGAGCAATATTGTAAGCAGCCTCAAGAGTCTGCGTATGTACTATCTTTGTGCTCTTAAGCTCATCATATTTCCTGTAATCGGTATGCTTATTCTTTATATTTTCAACTTCCAAAGCTTTGATTTTAATGTACCGTTTACCGTATTCATAGGAATGGCCTGCCCTGCCGGAGCATCTGCTATTATGTTTGCAGAAAGATATAACAAGGATTCACTTTACGCGACAGAAATATTCGTGCTTACAACTATATTGTCACTCATTACAATACCTTTGTTGTCAATATTTGCGATAAAGCTGTTTGGTCTGTAAGTGAATTATGAAGCCTGTCTGTAAAGTCTATCTATGAAGCACGTCTGTAAAGCCTGTCTATAAGGTATGTCTGTGAAGTCTTTTTATGAAGTCTTAGAACTACTTACTGGAATAATGCTTTTGGCAAATACTTATGTATGCAGCACTTGCTCTTGACTGTCTCCTTGCAGCATCAGACTTTGACTTAACCTGTTTTAAACTTGGATATACACCCTTTTCCACTCTCTCAGATTTAACACCTATTTTCTTATAAATACGTGCTCTAATAGTTTCTTGTGGATTATCAGGATGATATTAATGCAGATATTATCTGTAAAAAATTTGGCTTTTCCCAGTCTCACTTTTCAAGATTGTTCAAGCAGAATACAGGGGAATTATCTCTTTGAGAACTAGAATTATCGTTTTGATATCCTAAAAAGCCCATAAATAGGGGATTTATATCTGGTAGTGTTACATATCTGTTGTATGCGTAGCACTACCCACAGATTTCCAGAACTGCTCATTACTTTATTGAAGAAAGAATATTATTCCATCTCAATGCCAATGTTATTAAATGTGTCGACTTCTAAATCCGCAAGTATCATATTAACTCTAATATATCAACCATCCGCAACAAATGCTTACACCGCCGTAATACTAGCATTTTTAATTTTAGTCTCTGATAGGTTTTCATTCCACCTGACTGTACATTCTGTTTCATAATGATATTTTATAAAATCAATTTGAGCTTTGACCCGCACTTTTGCCCCTTCCTTATTAAGGCTTAGAATCTCAGATGATATCCATTTAAACTTTGCCTCTTCATCAGCTGGCCACTCATAGCCAGCGATAAAATCACAGCTATATAAGCACTTACCCTCGTGCTCAGCTTATATTTTTTCATCTGTTAAATCTCCCTTTATATTTCTACACTGTAAACGATATCCATGAATCCTGACAATACTTACTATAAGCAGTGCCAATACTACAATATAAATAATCAGGCTCATCATTACCGTGTCAGGAACTTTAAAATTAACAAATGCTATAATCAAGGCAAACACAATGTCGGCAGCAGCTATAAAATACCATTTATGTATATTCCGTTTATAATCTTTAATAAGTTCATTACTATTCATTCCCTTATCATTATAACCAGCATCAAGTTTATAAATGTTAATTGGCATTCTCTCATTATTCATTACTAATCCCTCCGCAAAAAACAACTGCTTAGTTACATATGTATTATACATTATTAATTTGTCGCTTTCTTTATAAAAAATATCACTTTACAATTAGAATTTAAGATATTATGCTATTTTATATTTAATATCATTAGATGGAAGTAAAATGTATGCCAAGACCTATAAAAGATTGTAATAATTTTGAAATAAACAGAAGTATCGTTTATAACGGAAAAGATATTAATTTTCATATGCCATCAATGAGTGCATGTATAAAACATTATGAGATTGGTTTTCAGATATCTGGCAGTCATCATGTATACTCAACTGATGGAGAGTGGGATATTCTCAGAGGATATGTTGGAACAATGCCTCTTGGATTACATCACCAGACCTTTTACTGATGTGCGATAAAGAAGTAATAGAAGTGTAAAAAATTTTGCCGTTCCT
>OGNW01001537.1_pt1 | contig 12114 bp, 10 predicted proteins | sample 1573591 | NCBI WGS metagenome assembly OGNW01 (sample SAMEA2581894, study PRJEB24529) | metagenome | biome: Human gut stool | place: China | collected 2011
CTATTGATGATATCAATGTAAAGGGCAAAAGAGTATTATGCAGATGTGATTTTAATGTACCATTAGATGGAAGCAGAATTACAGATGAAACAAGACTTGTAGCTGCTCTTCCAACAATCAAGAAGCTTATTGCTGATGGAGGAAAAGTTATTCTTTGTTCACATCTTGGAAAGCCAAAGGGACCAGATGCTGCATTTTCTCTTGCACCAGTTGCAAAGAGACTTTCAGAACTTCTTGGTCAGGAAGTTAAGTTTGCAGCAGATGATACTGTTGTAGGCGATAATGCAAGAGCAGCTGTTGCTGCAATGAATGATGGAGATGTTATTCTTCTTGAAAATACAAGATTCAGACCAGAAGAGACTAAGAACGGTGAAGCATTTTCTAAGGATTTAGCTTCTATTGCAGATGTATTTGTTAATGATGCATTTGGTACAGCTCACAGAGCGCATTGTTCTAACGTAGGTGTTACACAGTATGTTGATACAGCTGTTGTTGGATACCTTATGCAGAAGGAAATTGATTTCCTTGGAAATGCAGTTAATAATCCTGTAAGACCTTTCGTTGCAATTCTTGGTGGTTCAAAGGTTTCTTCTAAGATTTCAGTTATCAATAATCTTCTTGATAAGGTTGACACACTTATTATCGGTGGTGGTATGTCTTATACATTCCAGAAAGCACATGGTGGTAATGTAGGTCAGTCATTAGTAGAGGATGATTATCTTGATTATGCTAAGGATATGATGAAGAAGGCTGAAGAAAAGGGCGTTAAAATGCTTATTCCTATCGATACAGTTGTAGCTAAGGAATTCAGCAATGATTCTCCTTCACATGTCGTAGAAGCAGGACATCAGGCAGATGATGACATGGGTATGGATATTGGACCTAAGACATGTGAGCTTTACAAGGAAGCTTTAAAGGATGCCAAGACTGTAGTATGGAATGGACCAATGGGAGTGTTTGAATTCCCTAATTTCGCAGCAGGAACAATTGCTGTTGCAGAAGAACTTGCACAGCTTAAAGATGCTACAACAATCATTGGTGGTGGTGATTCAGCAGCTGCTGTTAACAACTTAGGATTCGGAGATAAGATGACACACATCTCTACAGGTGGTGGAGCATCTCTTGAATTCCTTGAAGGTAAAGAACTTCCAGGTGTAGTTGCAGCTAACGATAAGTAATTGATTTTACTGACATAGTTATATAATAATATTTTAATCCAGACCTTATTTTTGTTAAGTGGGGTCTGGATTTTTTGTTATTTATTTCACAAACTATACTTGAAATATGTACCAAAGTATGCTATTATTTGTTTTACTAGGATAGTTATATCGGAATATTTAATAGGATTGTCCATATATATGTTATTATGGATAATTTCCTGTGGGGAGGCGTAGAATGAGAAGAAAAGTAATAGCAGGCAATTGGAAGATGAATATGACACCAAGCCAGGCAGTTAAGCTCGTTACTGAATTGAGACCGAATGTTAATAATCCGGATGTTGATGTTGTGTTCTGTGTACCATCCATTGACATTGTACCTGTGGTGGAGGCAGTGAAGGGATCTAATATACATATTGGGGCAGAGAATGTATATTATCAGGAGAAAGGAGCATTTACCGGTGAGTTATCGCCTGAGATGCTTGTTGATGCCGGGGTAAGCCATGTTATAATAGGACATTCAGAAAGAAGAATGTACTTTAATGAAAGCAATACAGTGCTTAATCTCAAGATGCATAAGGTACTTGAACATGGAATTATCCCAATTCTTTGTTGTGGAGAGACACTTGAACAGAGAGAAAAAGGGATTACACTTGATTTCGTTAAAGAACAGATAGTAGAAGCATATGTTGGTGTTACTAAAGAGCAGGTGCTTCATACAATAGTTGCTTATGAGCCAATCTGGGCTATTGGAACAGGAAAGGTTGCAACTACAGCGCAGGCACAGGAAGTATGCGGATTTATAAGAACTGTATTCGAAGAGTTATATGATAAAGAAACAGCGGATCAGATAAGGATTCTTTATGGAGGAAGTGTTAATGCTTCTAATGCAGCAGAGCTTTTTGCCCAGCCTGATATTGATGGTGGACTGGTAGGAGGTGCAAGTCTCAAGCCGGATTTTGCGGATATAGTTAATTATAATAAGTAAATAAGCATGAAAAGACCTTGTTTTGATGATAATATTCAAGACAAGGTCTTTGATTTTTTTTACAAATGTGCTATCATGCTATAGGCAATTAATTAGAATACATTTAAAGGAGAATCACATTATGAGTAAAAAACCAGTAGTTTTAATGGTACTTGATGGTTATGGTTTAAATGATAGAACAGAGGGTAATGCTATTGCTATGGCTAACACTCCTGTTATGGATAAGCTTATGAAGGAATGCCCGTTCCAGAAGGGATATGCTTCAGGACTTGCTGTAGGTCTTCCAGACGGACAGATGGGTAATTCAGAAGTTGGTCATATGAATATTGGTGCTGGTAGAATTATTTATCAGGATCTTACAAGAATTACTAAGGATATTGAAGATGGTACATTCTTTAAGAACGAAGAATTACTTGAGGCAATGGAGAACTGCAAGAAGAATGATTCGGATCTTCACCTTTTCGGACTTTTATCAGATGGTGGTGTTCACAGTCATTTAAGCCATGTATATGGACTTTTAGATATGGCAAAGCAGCAGGGAGTGTCTAAAGTATATGTTCATGCGTTCCTCGACGGAAGAGATACACCTCCAGCTTCAGCTAAGGGATTTGTTGAGACACTTGAGAATAAGATGGCAGAAATAGGAGTTGGTAAGGTCGCATCTTTATCAGGCCGTTACTATGCAATGGACAGAGATAAAAGATTTGATCGTGTTAAATTAGCTTACGATGCAATTGTATGTCAAGAAGGTGAATCTTTTGAATGTCCAGTTCAATATGTAAAAGATTCTTATGCTAAAGATGTTTTAGATGAATTCGTTATCCCTGGTTACAACAAAAACGTTGAAGGAACAATTGATGATGGAGATTCAGTAATCTTCGCTAACTTCAGACCAGATAGAGCAATCCAATTAGCTACAGTAATTACAAATCCTACATTCTATGAAGGATTTGTACCTGAAAAACAAGTTAAAGATTTAGAATTCGTATGTATGATGAAATATGCAGACAGCGTTAATGGAGAAATCGCATTCGTTTCACCTAAACTTACAAATACATTAGGTGATTATTTATCAGCTCAAGGTTTAAAACAATTACGTATTGCTGAAACTGAAAAATATGCTCACGTAACTTTCTTCTTTGATGGTGGGGTAGATAAAGAAATCGAAGGAGCTACTCGTGTATTAGTTAATTCACCAAAAGTTGCTACTTATGATTTACAACCTGAAATGTCAGCTTATGAAGTAAAAGATAAATTAATTGCTGAATTAGATAAAGATATTCATGATGTTGTAATTGTCAACTTTGCAAATTGTGACATGGTCGGACATACTGGTGTTATTCCTGCAGCTATCAAAGCAGTAAGCGTTGTTGATGAATGTATCGGTGAAGTATATGAAAAAGTTCTTGAATTAGGTGGAACTATGTTAATTACTGCTGACCATGGTAATGCTGAAGAAGAATTAGATGCAGATGGAAATCCATTCACTGCTCATACAACAAATGTTGTACCTTTAATTGTTACTAATTCTCATGTAGGATTAAAAGAAGGCGGAAAATTAGGAGATTTAGCTCCAACAATGTTACAATTATTAGGTTTACCAATTCCTGAAGAAATGGATGGAGAATCTTTATTAAAATAATCAATAAGTTCATATTGATTTCATTTTTAATAGGTATATTAAGTGGGTGTAGTCATACTACATCCACTCATACTATACAGAAAGATTTATCAAAAGATCAAATCATAGAAATCAATTATGATGATGTTTTAAAGAAAATAAATCAAAAAGAAGATTTTGTTTTATATATTGGAAGATCTGATTGTAAAGATTGTCAAGAATTTGAACCTTATTTAAAAAAATATTTAAAGAAAAATAAAGGAGTTTATCTTTATTATTTCAATATTAAAGAATATCGAGATCAAGCGAATAGTCAAGAAGCAACAAAAAAAGAAAAATCTCGATATAACCAAATGAGAAAAAAACTTGATTTTTCATGGACACCTACTTTAAAATTAGTGATCAATGGGAAATTTGTAGATCAATATACTTTTTTAGATGAAGATTATTATTCATTACCAAGCAAAAAACAAAAAGAAAAGAAACAGGATTATATTGATAAACTTTCATCTTGGCTAGACCAAATATACCAAGATTAAAAGAAAGGATTGATAAAATATGAAAAAATGTCCAAAATGCCATAAAAATATACCAAGTAATGCAAAAGTATGTCCTTATTGTGGAACACCTCAATCTGGCTATCAACCAATGAAACGTACCCCTAAAAGAAAATACGCATTCATTTATCCAATTTTGATTATTGCACTTGTTTTCTTACCTATGGGAATTTCTTATTTCTTTGCATTTAATACATTATCTGATAGTGGAATCAATCAAACAGCAACATTAAAAACATATACAAAATCAAATCAAGAAACAGTTGTATATCAATATGATTCCTTAAAAGAATTTTCAAAAAATGTTAAAAATAGTAAAAAATATGTCAATAAGATTAATAACATGGAATCGTCTTTAGAAAAAATAGTTGGAACAAAAAATATGGATTCAGAATATTTGTTTCAAATAACAAATAATAATAATCTTTATGTATCTGTTCAATATGATATTTCTTTAGATAAACAAAATACAATGAGTATTTCTTATGATTATGATTTATCAAAAGAAAGCCAATTACAGTTTGAATATCATTTAAATGATATTCAACAATTAGATGATGGCTATCAACAATTAAATCAACAAGTTACAAAAATAAATCAAATCATTACACTATTTAATGAAAAAGATAATCAAGAATTAATTCAAAAAACATTAAATGATTTAAAAAATAATGAAGCTGAAATTACAAAAGAAACACTTTCTCATTATGGAAAAGGAATGACACAATCAAAAGGAAACGATCAATCTTCAATAAGAATATTTAATTATAAAGATACATATCGTTTAAAATTTTCTTATGATTCAAATTTAAATTTAGAAAAATTTATATAAAGCCAAGAAATTGGCTTTTTCTTTTTATGTAAAACAAGTATAATAGGGATAATTATAGGGAAAAAGTAGGTGAATCGATGAGAAAAATTGCAGTTTTAACCTCAGGAGGAGATGCACCAGGAATGAATGGGGCTATTCGTGCTATTGTTCGTGTAGGAATAAAAAGAGGTTTTGAGGTTTATGGTGTTTATGAAGGATATAAAGGATTAGTAGCAGGGAATATCAAAAAATTAGGGTATAGTGATGTTTCTGAAATATTATCTAAAGGGGGAACTATTTTAGAATCTTCAAGATTACTTTCATTTAAGGAAGATAAAGTTCAAGAACAAGCAATTCATCAGCTTAAACAAAGAGGGATAGATGGGCTTGTTGTTATTGGGGGAGATGGAAGTTATAAAGGAGCTTTAGCACTTAGTCAAAAAGGAATTGATTGTATTGCTATTCCTGGAACAATTGATAATGATATTAATGGAACAGATGAAACAATAGGTTTTCATACAGCACTTTATAACATTATCGATGCTGTTAATAAATTAAGAGATACGTCTAGTTCACATCATCGTTGTTTTGTTGTTGAAGTTATGGGAAATCATGCAGATAATCTTGCTATATATTCTGCAATTGCATGTGGTAGTGAAATTGTTATTACAGATAAAACAGAGTATGATGAAAATAAAATTATTGAAGAACTTAAAATTTGTGAAGAAGAGTATCATAAAAAACATGCGATACTTATTGTAAGTGAAAAAATATTAGATGTTGAAAAACTAGCTAATCGTATTAGCGAAGAAACTGGATATTCAGGAAGATCAATTGTTTTGGGACATATTCAAAGAGGTGGATTACCTGTTCCTGAAGATCGTATTTTAGCATCTAAAATGGCAGAAGAAGCCATTTGTTTATTAGAAAAAAGAAAAAGTGGTTTATGTATCTGTATGAAAGATAATCAAATTATATCTAAAAATATTGAAGAAGCTTTAATTGAAAAAAATGAAAATCATGATCGTTTATATCAATTATTTTTAGACTTAGCTTAAGGAGAAGATATGAAAAAAATATTATTTAGTGATATTGATGGAACAATTGCTAATGACAATTTACCCATTACTTATAAAGATCAAGAAGCTGTAAAAAAATTAAGAACACAAGGTCATTATTTTTCATTTTGTACAGGAAGAAATATTCAAGAAACAAAACTTGTCACACCACATTTTGAATATGATTATCTTGTTTTAAATAATGGAGCAATGATTGTTGATCAAAATGATCAAGTTCTTTATCGAAAACAAATAAAAAATGAAATTGCTAAAGAAATACTTAAAGAAAGCTATCAAAAATATCCTTATCTAAATTATACATTTTTTGATGGTCAACAAACATATGGATATATAAATCAAAAAACATGTATTTTAACAGAAAATGGTTATCAAGAAATAGCAGGTGATTTTTTAGAAATATTAGATCATACTCAAGATGATATTGATATTGTATGTGCTTTTCATCCACAAGAAAAATTAGATGAAATACTTGAAATTCAAAAACAAATCCACCAAAAATATGTAGGTATTCATGCAACACTCAATGTTGTTTATTTAGATATTACAGTAGATTGTACTAAAGGAAGTGGACTTAAAAAGCTTTGTTCATTATTGGATCAAGAAGTGATTTCTTATTGTATAGGAGATTCTTATAATGATTTAGATATGTTTGAAAAAGCTGATCATGCTTATACTTTTAATCGTGTAGAAAAACAAATAAAAGAAAAGACAGAAAAACAAGTTGATTATGTTTATGAAGTCATCAACGATATGTTAGAGGGGGAATAACAATGAGTTGGCAAGATAAATTAAGACAAGTAGAACCGTATGTAGCAGGTGAACAACCAAAAATCAACAATATGATTAAATTAAATACGAATGAAAATCCATATGGTCCATGTAAACAAATAAAAGATATTTTAAAAGAAATCGATATTGAAAAATTAAAACTTTATCCAAATAGTGATGGAGAAGAATTAAGACATGCTTTAGCCAAGTATCATGGTTTAAAAGATGAACAAGTTTTTTTAGGAAATGGTTCAGATGAAGTTTTAGCACTTACATTTTTAACATTTTTTAATGGAAGTGATCCAGTATTATTTCCAAATATTTCTTATTCATTTTATCCAGTTTATTGTGATCTTTACCAAATGAATTATAAAGAAATTATTTTGGATCAAGATTTTAAAATGTATGTTGAAGATTTTAAACAACCAAATTCAGGAATTATTTTTCCTAATCCTAATGCACCAACAGGATTACTTGTTTCTTTAGATTTTATAGAAGAAGTTTTAAAAAGTAATCCAGACAGTATTGTTGTTGTTGATGAAGCTTATATTGATTTTGGAGGACAATCATGTGTCCCACTTATTCATCAATATGAAAATTTAGTGGTTATTCAAACATTTTCTAAATCAAGATCTTTTGCTGGAGCTAGATTAGGAGTAGCTTTAGGAAATAAAGAAGCAATCTCTCATTTATATGATGTAAAGAATTCTTTTAACTCGTATCCTATTGATTATATAACTCAACAAATTGGACTTGTTTCTGTTTTAAATAGTCAAGATATGAAAGAAAAATGTCAAAAAGTAATTCAAACAAGAGAATATACAAAAACGAAACTAAAAGAATTAGGATTTGTGGTTCCAGATAGTTATGCTAACTTTGTATTTGTAAAACATCCAAAGATTGATGGGGAAGAATTATTTTTAGCGCTTAGAAAAGAAGGCATTATTGTGCGTCATTGGAATAAACCATTGATTGATCAGTATTTAAGAGTTACGATTGGTACTGACCAACAAATGGAAAGATTCTTTGAATTTTTAGAAAACTATTTAAATCAAAAAGAATTGTTATGATTTTTTCATAACAATCCTTTATAAAAAAGAAGCTATAGCGATTGCTATAGCCTTTATTTTTCTTCTGTATGATGTAAATCTTCTTTAATTTGAGTTGTAGAAATTTCAGGAGTTCTTGGTAAATAAATAACTTCTACACCCTCATCTTTTAGATAATCAAATTTACCTTTCCAATCATCTCCAATAACAAAAGTATCAATATGATATTCTTTAATATCTTTGATTTTTTGATCCCAATTTTCTTCAGGAATAACTAAATCTACAAAACGTACAGATTCTAGTAGACCTTTTCTTTGTTCATAAGAGAAATAACATTTTTTATCTTTTTTCAAACGTGTAAATTCATCAGTTGAAACAGCAACAATTAAATAATCACCTAAAGCTTTCGCACGTTTTAATAAATTAATATGTCCGTAATGTAATAAATCAAATGTACCATAAGTAATAACTCTTTTCATACCTAACCCTCTTTTGCTTTTAATAATACTATTTTCAAAATTAATATCTGCAACAGACTTTGTTAGCTCTGTTTTTCGATCACGATTCATTAATGCCTTGACTGCTTCATTTGGACTAACTTTACCTTTAACAATAGCATCGACCATGGCAGTAATTGGCATTTCTACATCATATCTTTTAGCAAGTTGCATTGCAGCAGGTAAAGCGTTTAAACCTTCAACGACCATACCAACTTCTTTTGTAGCGTCATCAACATTGTAACCTTGTCCAATTAATGTTCCACATTTAAAGTTACGACTATGCACGCTTGTTGCTGTGACAATCAAATCACCAATTCCAGCAAGACCATGGAATGTTTGTTCAAGGCATCCCATTGTTGTTCCTAAACGTGTCATTTCAGAAAGACCACGCGTAATAAGGGCAGCACGAGTGTTATCACCATAATTTAACCCATGGGAAATACCAGCTGCTAAAGCAATGATGTTTTTTAAAGCACCACATAATTCAACCCCGCGGACATCAATGTTTGTATAAACACGCATGCATGTATCTTGGAAAAGATTTTGTACTTTTTCAGCAACTTCTAAATCATCACAAGCTGAAACAATGGTTGAAGGCATATCTCTTACAACTTCTTCAGCATGGGTTGGACCTGATAGAGCTACGATTTTTGCTTGATTTCCTAAAACATCTCGAATAATTTCAGACATTGTATAAAGACTATCTTTTTCAACCCCTTTAGCAAGATCGATTAAGATTTGATCTTTAATATAATCTTTAGCTGTTTCCATTGTACTTCTCATAAAAATGGAAGGAACAGCAACTACGAGATATTCACTATTACATACTTCTTTAATATCTGTTGTAAATTCCATATCATCAGGAATTTCTAATTCAGGTAATTTTGGATGTGTTCTGTTTTTTTGAATATATTCAATTTCTTGAGGTAAAGCCGACCAAACCATCACTGAATGATGACGATTGCATAACACTCTTGCGACAGCCATACCCCATGTACCTGCTCCTAAAACACCAACTTTATACATGATAAATAACCTCCTATTTTTTGATGTATTTCATTTTTTCATTTTTTATAAAAACCCAATGATCATCATTTGAATCATCTTCACTAAAATGATAATCATCGATCACAATTTCTTTTATTTGTTCAATATCTTCAATATGATGTTCAATCAAATAATTGAGTATCATACCTCTTGCTTTTTTTAAATACACGGCATTTCGTTTAAAAGTATGCCCATTTCTTATCACAAAATCAAGTTGAATGATTGGAAGATCAAACATTTTTTCATATTCTTTCGTACTTAAAGAAAGAATAACATCTTCATTTTTTAAATAATCATTTAGTTCTTTATACCAATATTGATATAAATTTATTTCATTTAATTTATGTTTCATTTCTAAACGATGATAATTTACAGCATCATTATAACGTAAAATTCCATAAAGTGGAGAATTAATTAGTAAATGCTTATCTAAATAATCCCACTCTTCTTTTTGATAATTCTTTAAATCAAGATGTTTAAAAACAATGCCATTAAATAAATTTATGGCTGCAAAAGTTTCCTCATTATGAAAATAATCATAAATTAATGAAGATTGTTTAAAAGAAATCTTCATCAAATCATGAATTTGATTAATATCTAATTCTTTTAATTGTTTTCTTAAAGATTCTGCTTTATTAAAAAACAATGGTGTTTGTTTTTCAATAGGAAAATGCTTTTCTTTTAAACTTTTTGCATCAGCAATTATAATTTTCATAGACTTCACCACATCCATTATATATTAAAATAAAAAATTATGATATACTACATTCGGTGATAAAGATGAATACAACAATTATAGATAAGATATTAATTCATATGCTCGATATGGAACATAGTCAAATTATTTATTCTGATCAATTTATTGATTTAATAGAAGGAACAACTGAATATTATGATAAAAAAATAGAAAAATGTTTAACGAATACAACCATTAAAGAACTCATTGTCGGAAGTGAACATCATTTATTACAAGCAGCTAGAAATATGATCATTGATGATGAACAATTTATTGCTGAATCTAAAAAGATTGCTCAAGATCTATTTGCTGTCAGCAAATATGTTGAAGAAATGCCTAATAGTAATTTAATGTTTGTTGAATGTAAAGTAGATGGAGAAAAGATGATTCTTATCATGAAGTTAAATTATAAAGTGACCCCTATTTCTATTGTGGAAGAAGTAGATGGTAAAAGATTTATTAAATTTGTTAATAGACAAAGTCTTCCACCTAAAACTTCAGCTGTTGAAGAAGCAATTATTATCAATGTTGATAAAAACACAGTTTCTTTAATTGAAAAAAGATTTCAAATAGATGGAAAACCAGGCTATTATCTTAATGAACAATATATTAAAGGTGAACCTAAATTAACAGATAAACAAAAAATGAGTATTGTCAATAAAGTCGTTAAAAAAGTCGATAGTGAATATAATGTTTTTGAAGGTGATCCTACAGCTATGGTCAAAAAAGAAATGATTGATTTAGTAATGGAACATTTACCATTAAAACCAATGGAAATTGCGAAGAAGGTCATGGGTGATGATTATAACGCACAAGAAGAAGTTGAAACGATTATGAGAGATCTAGGAATTGAAGAAGATGATGAAATTGTTAATGTCCCACTTTCATTAGATCGTATGTCAAGATGTAAATTGGTTTTAGATGATGATCGTATTATTGAATTAAATGTTGAAGATTATTTAAATCATGAAAATATTACAACCGAAACAGATATGTCTGGATATTCAACAATTACTTTAAATAATATTAAGGATATTAAGATTAAATAAAGACAAGAAGTTTTCTTTATGATAGAATAAACAGGCATATAATGAAAGGAAATAGATAAATGAGTAAAGTAATTAAATTAGGTAACTATAAAGGAATTGAATTTAAAGTAGAAAAAGTACCTGTATCTAATGAAGAAGTTGAACAACAAATTCAAATGATTTTAGCTCAATCAAGTCAAACAGAAGAAAAAGATGGAGATACTGTTGAAAATGGTGATATCGCTACAATCGATTTTGTTGGTTTAAAAGATGATGTTGCTTTTGAAGGTGGAACAGGAAATGATTATGATTTAGAAATTGGTTCAGGATCATTTATTCCAGGGTTTGAAGAACAAATGATTGGTATGAAAGTTAATGAAACAAGAGATTTAAACTTAACTTTCCCAGAAAATTATCAAGCTGAAGATTTAGCCGGGCAAGATGTTGTTTTCAAAGTAACAGTTAAAAAATTATCTGTAAAAAAAGAAGCTGAATTAAATGATGATTTTGTTGAAGGTTTAGGTGTACCTGAAATTAAAACAGTTGAAGATTTAAAAGAAGGCATGGACATTTCAGCTTATATAAGCGGTAATGCACCAATGACAATGAGCCTTCCTCCAATCGTAAACGATGTTGCCGTAATAGTTATAAACAGCGAAGACAGCTTTAATGCAATTCACAGATTTGACAACAGCCTTGTAAGCGAAGACAATACACTTGCCCTTAATATAGGCAAAGAAACAGCAATAAGCAGCATAACAGGCGAAAAGAAG
>OGNW01001539.1_pt1 | contig 12107 bp, 16 predicted proteins | sample 1573591 | NCBI WGS metagenome assembly OGNW01 (sample SAMEA2581894, study PRJEB24529) | metagenome | biome: Human gut stool | place: China | collected 2011
CAGTATATGTAATGGGAGATAGATACCAAGCTAATACTTGGGAAGAGGTTTTAGATAAAGCAATAAGAACTATTACAAGATGGATTGAAGAAGAGAAAGAAGCTAATAGAAAAGAAATTGAAGAAGAAGCTATCATAGCTAAGATATGGGAAGATAGAGCCAGTTAATAAAATTAAGTTTTTAAGATAGCTCCTAAAAAAGATTAGGAGCTGTTTCAAAAACTTAAAAAGAGGTGGTCTTGATGACTGTAAAAGAGTTAAAAGAAAAAGCTAAATCAATGGGACTTAGTGGATATAGTAAAATGAGAAAAGCAGAATTAGAGGAATTAGTCAATAAAGTTAAATCTGAAAAGAAAGAGTTATCAAAAGAGGATTTAAAAGAGATAGTTCCTCCAATAGTTAAAATTTTTGAATATGAAAATCAAGAAAAATGGCATGAATTAAGAGGAATAGGAATAGGTGGCTCTGATATTGGAGCTATCTTAGGAGTAAACAAATATAAGTCAGCTATAGATATTTACATAGATAAAACAGAGGGTAAAAAGCAAGATGGAAATAGATTTACTCACTTTGGCCATAAATTAGAGAAAGTAGTATTTGAAGAATTTCAAGAAAGATACTCAAATATGAAATGCTATACAGTTTCATACACTATACAAAGAGGAGTATGTGTGGCCAATGTAGATGGAATGGTTTATGACCCTGTAAAAGATAAATATGGAGTATTAGAGTTAAAAACTACTTCAGCATATAACAAAGATGAGTGGACAGGAGATACAGTTCCTCAATCATATTATGCTCAAGTACAACATTATTTATATGTTACAGGATTAAGCTTTGCTTATATAGCTTGTCTAGTAGGTGGAAATGACTATAAAGAATTTTACATAGAAAGAAGTCTTGAAGATATAGATTATATTCAGGTAAAAGCAACAGACTTTTGGAAAAATCATGTAATGAAAAAAGTTCCACCAATGTTAGATGGAAGTGATAGTTATTCTAAGTATTTATTAGAAAAAGCAGATAAAGAGAATGAAGAAGTTATAGAACTTAATGAATTAAATGCTAAAGCAGAGGAGATAAAAGCTTTAGATGAACAGATAAAGAACTTGGAGCAACAACTAGAGTTAAAGAAACAAGAGATAATATTAGAGCTTAACAATAATCATTGCAATAAAGCTATAAGTAGTGATTATAAGTTTACTATAACAACTCAAGCTAGAAATTCAGTAGATAAGAAACTAATGGAGAAAGAAAATCCAGAATTAGTAGCACAATATAAAGAAGTTGAGAAGAGATATTCTGCATCAAAAGAGAGTAAGTATATAAAGATTACTAAAAATACAAAGAAAAATAAAGAGGTGGCTTAAAATCAATAATAAAAAAAGACCCCGTAGGGTATGAGGTAAGGAATTACTTATGATGTTTAATCCAAATTACAACAATGAAAACTATTCCAATTAAAAAAATAGTCCCGCCATCAAAGTTGATAATAGGATTGGAAATAATTATGTTCATTTCCTCAACCTCCTGAAGTGTTATATTCTCATATCTACAAGGCTGTTGACACCTTATAGACATGAAATAAGCTCCCACGGCGGAGTGAGAGCCTATTTCATCAACATTTTTAATAACACTTCAGTTATAAGTCCTACGGGCTAGGTACCTTACATTAATAGTATACCAAAATAATAAGAAAAAGTCAATTTAGACTATATAAATTATACTCTAAGTATTAATTTTTAATTAAGAAAAAGTGCAGGAGGAAAATTAAAATGGCAGAAACAAAGAGAGCAACTAACTCATTAGTAAAAGGATCTAATGGAGCAGTAACAGAGAAAAAACCAAATAAAACAATATATGAAATTATAAAAGCTGGAGAGAAACAGTTTGCTGCTGCTCTTCCTAAACACCTAAATAGTGAAAGATTCACAAGAATAGCTATTACAACTATAAGACAAAATCCTAAATTAGCTGAATGTAATGCTGAAAGCTTATTAGGTAGCTTGATGACAATAGCACAACTAGGATTAGAACCTGGAGTTCTTGGACAATGTTATTTAATACCATTTAAAAATAATAAGCTAGGCACAATAGAATGTCAATTCCAACTTGGATATAAGGGAATGATAGAACTACTTAGAAGAACAGGCCAACTAAGTGATATTTATGCATACACAGTCTATTCAAATGATGAGTTTGATATAGAGTATGGATTAGATAGAACTCTAAAACATAAACCAGCCTTTACTAATCCAGAGGGAAGAGGAGAGATAGTTGGATTCTATTCAGTAGCTATTTTAAAAGATGGAACTAGAGCTTTTGAATATATGACTAGAAAAGAAGTAATAGAGCATGAAGAAAAGTATAGAAAAGGGAACTTTAAAAATGAGATTTGGAATAAGAACTTTGAGGAAATGTCTTTAAAGACTGTTACTAAGAAAATGTTAAAATGGTTACCTATATCAGTAGAAATGATAGAAAATCTTAGAAAAGATGAACAAATTCATAAATTAGATGAAAAAACTAATGAAGTAACTTCTGAATATATTGATGAAAATATAATAAACTATGATGAAGATGGAGTAATAGTTGAAGAAAAGCCTACAACAGAGGACATGCAAACACTTATGACTATATCACAAGCAAGTGGAATAGATATAACTAAAAAAGCTAAAGAGCTTTATGGAGTATCTACTTTAGATGATATTAATATGGAACAATACAATGAACTTAAAGAAATAGCTATTAATGGATAGAGGGAGTTTTCCCTCTTCCTTATAGGAGGATTAATATGTTGAATGATATTAAAAAGACTAGTTTTAAATATGACCATGAATTAAAACCTCAATATATAGCAGAAGTAAGAGAAATTGGAGAATATGAATGAGAACCTTGTGTATATATAGTAATGAGAGAAAACTTCCATACTAGAGGAAGATTTAGAGCTATGATTCCAAGTTTAATAGAAAAATGGGGAAATAGGCTTGAGATTAAAAAGAGAGTTGGTAGCAAGTATCTACATATTACACAGGTACAAGCTAAATTAGTATAAGAAAATTATTGGACATTGGCAAGTAAATAATACTGAGGAAAATAATAACCTTGACTTTATTATCTATTATATGTATAATTAATATATAAAAGATATTAAGGAGGTTTGAAAATGGGAGTATCAGTTATTAATGTAAGATTAGATGATGAAGATAAAAAAGCCTTTAATGAGTTATGTAATGAGTTAGGTTTAAATATGTCAACAGCTTTTAATATGTTTGTCAAATCTATGCTTAGAACAGGTGGATTACCATTCGAGGCAAGAATAGAAAACTATAATGTTGAAACTATAAAAGCTATTCAAGAAACAGAAGATATTATCAATGGAAAAGTAAAACGTCCTACTTATAAAAATACCAAAGAACTTTTTGATGCTCTTGATAAGGAGGATTAAAGTTAATGTTAGAAATCATAACTACTAGTGCTTTTGATAAAGATTATAAACTTTTAAAAAAAGGGGATATAATCTCAAGCTTCTTCAAGAAGTCGTTGAAAAATTAGCAAATGAAGAAGTGTTACCAGCTAAGTATAGAAATCATCAATTAATTGGAAATTATGTAGGATACATGGAGTGCCATATTCGTCCTGATTGGTTATTAATATATAAAATTGAAAAAAATAAATTAATCCTAACTTTATCAAGAACAGGAACTCATAGTGATTTATTTTAAATAATGCAATTAAACCTCAGAAAAATAACTCTGAGGTTTTTATTTACCTAAAAACAAATTTATGGAGTTAGTGGAGTATAATAAAAATTACTTGGCAACATTACGTTGGTATGTTAATATTAATTTATGATTAACGTTATGTTGTGAGGAGGTGTTAAAAATAGAAGAACGTAGGTTGAAGGTTACCTTTACTAAATCTGGAGCTGGTAATTTTACACCAAGAACTGCTTTACCTAAAGTATGGTGTGATAAATTAAATATAACTCAAGAAGAAAGAGAAATAATAGTTATATTTGATGAAAAAAATGAGCAAATAATAGTAAAGAAAGCCAAATAATAAAACCCCGTTCAAGACGTTAATCTCAAAACAGGGTTATGCCATATAATATGACCTCAGCAATCATATTATACTGCATTAACTCCATAAAATCAAATGTTTTTAGGAGGATACAGTTATGAGAATTGTAAGAGATGAAAATGGACTATTTAAAGTGGTTCTAAAAGGAATTAGTAAACCATTCTATGTAGAAAGCTATGACTTAGCACTTGAGATAGCTTTTAAAGTTGGAGGTGCTAAGTAATGAATATAACTATTCAAGAGAACAATAAGTATGGTTTAGTAGTGAGTAGTAGAGTAATAGCTAAAGAGTTAGAAAAAAGACATGACCACGTTATCAGAGATTTAGAAAAAATTTTAGAAACCCCAAATGTGGGTTCTCTGATTATTCCTAGCTTTTATAGAACTCAAGGACAAAAAAGAGAGTATAAAGAATATTTACTTACAAAAGATGGTTTCATACTTTATATGTTTAACATTCAAGGGTATCAAGATTTTAAACTTGCTTATATCAATAGATTTGAAGAGATGGAAAAATTAATTTATCATCAAGAGTTTATTGAGAATAGAGAGTTACTTACTAAAATTCAAAAGTTAGAGAATGAATTAAATCAGATACCTATGACTTGGAGTCAAGTTGAAGTTGTAAAAGAACAGATTACTGAAACAGTTCTTAGAAGAATGAGAAGTACAGGTATATCAAATAGAACTTTCAAGCTAAGATTAAAGAAAGAATTAGTAAAAGATATTCAATCAAGATTTGGTATTGATAGTCTAGTGGAACTAAAATACAAAGATTATCTAACAGTTATGCCATATATTTTTAATTGGATAGAACCATATCAACTAAGAATAGAGAATACTCAATTACAGATGATATAATTATGGAAAAAATCATAATTCCAAAAATTGATGTTGAAGTACCTAAAATAGAAGTTGAAGTTCCAATAATTAAAGTTGATATACCCAAAATAGAAAAAATAGAAGAATAATTATTAATCCTCAGTATTAATTTACTGGGGATTTTTTTTATTGGAAGAAATAGGAGGATAATAGGTATGAGCAAACAGGCAAAGAAAAGAGAAATTAATAAGTATAGAGTTAAGATAGCACAATTGAAAAATAGTATTAAATTAGAAATTGAAATCAGAAGAATAGCAGAAAATAATAGTAGTGCATTTTCCAGAATTATTATGAAGTTACAAAAAGAAAAAGAAAATCTTGAAAAAGATTTAGAATTCAAAGAAGCTTTGATAGGAGTTTATAAAGATGGTAATAAGAAAATAGATAAAGCTATTGAGATATACAAAGAGAAAATTAATAAACTTCAAAGAGAGAATGAACAACTAAAAGCTGAGAATTATAGCTTAAAACATAGAGGATTCTTTAAAAGATTACTTGGAGCTTAACTATGAGAAATAGAAAATCAGGAATAGTATATAAAGCTTGTACTAAAAAGAGGGAGAAAAGGCTCTCTCTTCTCCAAGAACTATGTAGAATAAATTATAAAATAGATAATAAAACTTTAATAGAAAGATTAGGTATATCAAAGACAGAGTTTTATAGGAATTTTAAATCTTTAGCTGATAAATATAGAGAAAATAATAAATGTGAAGCATTATTTTAAAATTTCCCAATTTTATTAAAAATGGGAAAATAAAAGCCATATTCTTAATCATATAAAAATATAAAAAGTCTTAAAATAAAGAATTAATTATTTAAAAAAATAATTTTTAATATTATAATTATTAAGGAGGAAACTATGAAAATAAAAGTCATTTTTAATGAAGACAATTATGAAGCTAATTATTATAGAAAAAAATTAATATCTAATATAAAAGAGGTAGAGGATAATGAGAGATTCAAAGAGTAAGACTGTTATTATATACAATAGAGTATCTACCATAATGCAAGATAAAAACGAATCTTTAACAGAGCAAACTGATGAATGTATTCGTTATTGTAAAACTAATGGATATGAAATATACAAAATACTCAAAGATGTAAAGAGTGGTACTAAAGACGATAGAGCAGGATATTTAGAGTTAAAGAAACATATAAAGAGAAAAGACTTTGACATATTAGTAGTTTTAGAAACTTCACGTATAGCTAGAAAAATGAAAGAGCTAGTTTTATTCTTTAGTCTTTTAAATGAAAATAATATAGAATATATCTCAATCAGAGAACCTAACTATAACACTACTACTCCAGATGGAAAATTTGCTATGAATATAAGACTAGGTCTTATTCAATTTGAAAGAGATAATACAGCTGAAAGGGTAACTGATAGATTATATTTTAAAGCTAGTAAAGGACAATGGGTAAATGGTAAACCACCAATTGGATATAAATTAGTAAATAAGAGATTAGAAATTGATGAAGAAAAAGCTGAAATAGTAAGAAATATTTATGAAGATTTCTTAAATGGATATAGTCTTAATCAAATTAATAATAAATTACAATTTTCTTGGGGAAGTAAACAAGTAAAAAGAATACTAACTAATCCTACTTATAAAGGGTATATAAGATATGGAACTAGAAGTAATAGAAAGAAAAATAATAGAGAAGCTTTTATAGTAAAAGGTTGGCATGAAGCTATTATTCCTGAAGAGAAATGGGAAAAAGTTCAAGAGATGTATAAAAACTTGAATAGAAAAGCTTCTAATACAAAGCCAACATTACTTAGTGGATTATTAAAATGTAAAGAATGTGGAAATAACTATATAAGGAAAAGAGGAGGATCTTATGATAAAAATCTTTATTATGGTTGTAATCTTAATAATTTAAGATATTCTGATAAATTTTTCTATAAAGATATTCCAGAATGTAGTTCTGCAACTATAAAGGGAGATTTACTTGAGAAAGCTGTAATAGATACTTTGAAAAAACAAATTAATGATTTGAATTTTAACGATATTGAGATTGATAAAAAAAGACAAGTAAATATAAAACAGATAGATAGCTCAATAAATAAATTCAAGAATAGGTTAAATAAGATTTATGAACTTTATATAGAAGATGAGATTCCAAAAGATAAATACTTAAAAGATAAGAAAGATATAGAAGCAAGAATAATAAGCTTAGAAAAGCAAAAAAAGAGCTTTGGAGAAATAGAAGTAGAAAAATCTAATAATGAAATGATACAAGAGTATTTTTCTAAAATAGATTTATCTAATATTGAAGAAGCCAATAGAATCCTTAAAATAATAGTAAATAAAATAGTGGTATATAAAAAGAAAAAAACTCCAAAAGATGATTTTGAAGTTGAAATTTATCTAAATATTTAGCTCTACACCAAGAATGTAGAGCTATTTTTTATATTATTATAAAGAGTGTTCTAAAATAGAAGAAAATAAAAACATACATATAAAGACGCACGTAGATACATGTGCCCCAACAAATTTATTTATCTTTCTATTTTCCATTAAATAATTCTCCTTAATTTCTCTTCTTAGTATCTTATACTAATTATATCATAAATTAATAAATAAATAAATTAGAATTATTCTTTAAAATATTTTTAAATAGTAAGGAGATTATGGAATTAGATTCAGAGTTACCAGCTGCTGCAAAGTAATGATATTATGACAAATGAAATTACTAAAACTAATGGAATTGAAGGAGTACATTCAACAAAAAAAGAGATATATGAGAGTATAGACCAAAAGAAAACTACTCGTTACTCTAGTATTGTTAATAAATATACTCAGATTATATTAAATAATATTGAAAAAATTGATTCTCCAGAACAGATAAGAAAAATGTATGCTGATATATTTTTAGAGGATATTTTAAAAAATCCAGAAAATAAATTAGATGGAACTTTATTTAGAAAAGGGAGAATAAATGTTTCAAATAGAGCTAGTAATATACATAGTGGAGACCCTTCAGAAAATACTATAATAGAGCATATTAGCGACTTGATTAAATTTATGAATAGAAAGGATATCCCAGCTTTATTAAAAGCTTCTATTGTTCACTATTATTTTGAATATATCCACCCATTCTATGATGGAAATGGAAGATTTGGAAGATTTCTTTTCTCTATGTATTTAGCAAGAAAAGTAGATATTTATACAGGTTTATCTCTTTCTTATTCTATATTTGAAGATAGAAAAAAATATGCTGAACTTTTTTTAAATACTTCAAAAGTAAAAAATTATGGAGAAGTAACATTTTTTGTAATAGGAATGTTAAATTTCATTGTTAATGGACAAGAAAGTATTATACAGATGCTTAAAGATAAGATATTAAAACTTAACTATGCAGAGAAGTATATAGATAGTATAGAAACTTCTTATAGTCTTTCAGAGATTGAATGTAATATATTATTTATCTATATTCAAAACTATATTTTTGCCAAAGAAAATCCATTACCTGATAAAGAATTATTAAAATATGTAAAAGGAATAAAAAGTATTCAAACTTTAAGACGTCATCTAGATAATTTAACAACTTTAGATTTGATTACTTTAGTTTCTAAAAAACCTTTAATAAGAACTATTAGTAATACTATTAAGGAAGTATTGGATTAGAATAATATAAAAAATCCTCAGTAATATTCTACTGGGGATTTTTTATATTATAAATTATCTCTCTAATCTAAACTTTATTTTTTAATCTATCCTGAAAGCTCTGTAATAGTGATTATCCTTAAATCCAAAAACTCTTAAATCAGTAAGTAGTAGTATATTTTCCTGGAAAAAATAGAAGAACCTTTGTCTCATTAAAGATAACTTGTAAATTATTTAGAAGAGCGTGTGTTCTAACAAGTGGGAAAATTTTCCCTACTTCTGTTATAATTACAAAATTTTTATCCTTTGATTTTTCTTTAAAATAATTGCATATAACTTCCATATTAAAACTTTTCTTAAGTTTTTCATAAAGAATTTTTGCCCTCTTCTCTCCTCCATTTTGAAAACAGATTCAAATATCTCATCATTTTTTAAAATTTCTACCAATAGTTCAAATAAATCTATCTCAATAGCTTTTAATCTAGCATCATCTTTAAGAGCAGGAAGAAGTAGATTTTTTATATTATCTCTCATACTTAGTTCATCTTCTGGCTGATAATCAAAAATATAAAAAGGGACTTCATTTGCTAAGCCTCTATTATTATAGAATTCATCACTTTTTATTTTAATTACCAACTCTCTAAATCTAAGATTTATATTTCTTTTATTCATTTAAAAATCTCCATCAGTATAACATAATTTTTAATATTTCTTTATTTCCATTTTCTTGTATTTCTCTAATAATATCTTCATCAATAATAGGTTTAACTATTTTAAAAGAGCCATCTTTTTCTTTTTTTAAGAATCCTCCTTCTATTAAAAAGTTCTTAATTTTTACTATCATCTTTTTTTTACTTGCTTCAAACCAATTATTTACTTTTTCTGACTGCTCCTCTTTAGAGAGAATAAACTCTCTAAAATCTTTTTCATAAACACTATAATCATAATTATAATATTTATTTTTTACAACTTCATCCATGAACTCTGCTATTAGCCTTTCAACAGAAAGTATTGAATAAAGATTAATGAAAGAACTATTTTCTATACTTTTTTCTATTAAAAATTTTTGTAATGTAGGAGTTAAAGCAGGTATTCTTCTATTAATTGACATAAATTTTGTTTTAAAATTTTCCTCACTACTAGCTTCTAAAGAATCACTTTCTTTTAAGCTTAGTTTTAAATTTTCAGATGTTATCTCTGGATTTTTTAATATTAATCTACAAGTATTTTTAATCTCTTTTAGATAAAAATTTTCTTTTGTAATAGCTCTATATTCCATTTATACTCCTTCTTAAATAAAGCCTAAAGCTTTTTGTACTGCATCTATTGGGTCTTGGTAGAAAAGAAGTTGGACATCTCCTAATATATCTGGTGGAAGAGTAGCCATATCTTTGACATTTAAAAGAGGAATAAGAGCCTTTTTTGCTCCAGCTTCTCTAGCTACTTCTAAAGAATCAGCAAGATTAGGTACAGCAATGACACTACCTGAAAGAGCCATATCCCCTAGAATAACAGCTTGAGATAATACCTGTCTATTGAGAGCATTAGAGCACATAGCAATAAAACCTCCTAATGTTAAACTTTCAGTAACTCCAGAATTTTTCTCATCAATAACTGAAAGATAAAACTCTTTTTCAGATATATTAATAGCTCCACTTATTCTTTTTGAATTTATTTTTAAATAGTTAAATGCATTTTCAAATGTTTTTCTATATTTATTATCAAATACTGTAACTTTTCCTTTACCAGCAGAGATTTGCCCTTCTATTTTATAAAGACTTTTTATTCCATTGTTTGATAATGAAATTGTATATAGAGAACCAATTTTTAAAGATCCCTCTGGTATTAATTTGCCTCCACCTTGCTCTCTCAAGCTTACATATTTTTCCTCTCCACTATCTAAATCAATATATGAGAAATTAGTAGCAAAAAACTCCATTCCTGCCATTTTCTTTAACTGCTCTTTTATTCTTCTTCTATATTCTAAAGCTCTAATCAGTATTTCTTCTATCTCTTCTTTAGTAAAAACACCATCTGGATATATAAGTTTGACAAGAGCTGATACAGTTTTTCTAACAGCTATGGTATCTCTTTGATTTAAATCTCTACCTAATGAAAAATATTTATCAAAAGCATCTCCATATGAAGTCTTTCTAAGCTCTCTAAAAATTTCAGCCATATAATCAACTATTAACCCAAAATCTTTAGTAAAACAATTAGGAGATAGTTTTGGAATTTCCCAACCAGGTACATAACTATGCATTCTGTCGAAGAAAGCAGAATCGTTATTCATCTCTGGAGGAAAATCTACTAATAGATGTGAAGTTTTAACTAAAACATCTACTCCTTGATTGATGTTTCCAACAAATACCATAGAAGCATTAGCATTTTTCTCCTCTTTTCCTCTAGCAAAAGACCCACTAGCCATAAAATCTTTCATTATCTGTATTCCATCTTTATCTTTAAATTTTATTCCAGCTATCTCATCAAAAGCTACTACGTCCCAATAACCAACTAATCCTATCTGTTTTCTAGCCATATTATAGAAAAGATTAGCTACTGTTGTTTGTCCTCCAGATAAAAGGATAGAATTAGGGCTAATCTCTTTATATATATATGATTTCCCTGTTCCTCTTGGTCCTAGCTCACATAAATTATAGTTATTTTCTACTAATGGAGCCATTCTTGTCAAAAGATGCCAAGTAGCTTCATTATCAAAAGCTTCTGGTTCCATTCCAGTAGACCTCAAAAGAAAAGATATCCACTGTTTTTGAGTAAAAGCTTTTCTAGCTTGAAAAACGTCTTCCATATCTAGACTAGCTATCTGTATAGGAGTAAGTTTATTTAATTTGAAAGGAGAATCTCCAATGTTAAGTTCATCAAACTGGTAACTTAAAGTTATGATACACCAAATTCCACCACTTAAAAGTTTTTCATATCTTTTTATATAGCTTCCATCTATCTCTATATTACCTACACCAAGATTTGAAAGTTCTCCTTCATATCTATCTTTTTTTTCATTTAATTTTACGCTTACTTTATCAATTATGTTATAAGTCCCATACTCTTTTATTTTTGATTTAACTTTTTCAGCTTCATCAGGACGCACATAGTTTTCAGCTAATATTTTTTTTACTTTGTCCATTCCTATTTCTATATTTTCATTATCAGTCTGATTACAATACATTCCCAAAAGATATTCTAAAACATAGATAGGAACATTGGCTCCACCTTTAATCTTGGCTACTAAATCTTTTCTTACTATCTTTCCATCAAAAACTCTTTCTGCTATTTCATCTATTATATCCATAATCTCTCTCCTAAATTTTTAAAAATCAAAAGCAGATATAATTCCTATTTTTACTTCATATTCTTTAGAATCTAAAATATCTCCACTTTCTATATCAATAACTTTCAAAGTAACTTTATGATGTTCTCCACTGAGAGTAAGTCTAAAATCATGTTGATAATTCTCTTCTGGAGAGTTTAATCTTATCTTAACTTCATTACTAACTCTAATATCTCCATCATA
>OGNW01001544.1_pt1 | contig 12051 bp, 6 predicted proteins | sample 1573591 | NCBI WGS metagenome assembly OGNW01 (sample SAMEA2581894, study PRJEB24529) | metagenome | biome: Human gut stool | place: China | collected 2011
CCCTTAATAATTTAGAGCGAATTTCGCTAAAGCACTCGATTATTTAGAGCGCCCTTTTTTGGTAGTGGTATCATTTTATTTTTCTATTATTTACTCTTAGAAATAATTTTTACATCTTTATTTTTAGTTAAATGAGCATTAATTGTTTTTCCGTCATCACTTTTCCATGTAAGATTATAATATTTATTTGAATCAGTAGGAGCAGTAATTTCTGTTACTTGTAATCCTGTCATATCAAACGCTTTTTTACAAATACCATCTCCTGTATATTTTGTAGCATCAGCATTAGCAGTACCTGAACCATAAGTAGGTGTTGCTTCTTCTAAAGCTTTTGATTTAGCTTCTTCAGTTTGGATTACTACATAGATTGATCTAGCTTCTTGAATGTATCTTTCTTCTTTAGCTTCGTTTACATATCCTAATACTGATGGTACAGCAATTGCAGCTAAGATAGCTAAGATTACTAATACTACGATGATTTCAACTAATGTGAAACCTTTTTTGTTAGATTTTTTTTGTAATTTCTTTAATAATTCTTTCATCATTTCTTTTTTTCTTCTCCCTCTTTGATATGATATTTTAAAGAAATCCTATGACAGTTAAAAACCACCTATTATTTTGGTGGTTGCTATAACTCATAGACATACGAAAATATATCTTGATAGGTTAGGGTAACCGGCGATCATAGCACTTACGTACTTTAGACCCTAGGGCTTTGCGTCACTGTTTTTCAACAGCTTTGCCTTTTTCTTTTCTTTACAAATAGATAATAATATTTTTAAAGGGAATTTGCAACAAATTCCCCTCTAATTCGACCTTTTTTCACATATTTTTATAATTGAACAATCAATTCTATTATTTTTTGATAGTTATCTTTAACTATTTGTAGAAGTTTACCTGCTTCTTCAAGTTCTTCATCATTTAAATTTTCTTTTTCTCTTAAACATTCTGTTAAATTACAACTTGCTTGATATAAATCATCAAATCCCAAATTAACACTTATTCCTTTCAAGGTATGAATAAAACGGAAGGCTTCTTTATAATCAACTTTATTAAAAGCATCAATAAGATTATCAAATGTTTCATCATCTTTAAATTTCAATACAAATTTTCTAATAAATTCTTCATTAAATAATCTTCTTTTAACATCTTCAAAGTTCCCACCAACTTGTTTGTAAAATTCTTCTAACTCCATAAACAACTCTCCTATAATATTTCTATGTCTCCTAATATCCCTAAAGCTTCTTCACCATCATAAATAACTTGTACAGTTATTTTAACATCTTTAATTGTATTATTGATTTTAAGTTTTGTATTCATCGAAAACTTATCTTTTTCTTTTTCTAAATCAATAGCTTGTTGTATGAATACATTAAAATCATTATTAATAAATAGTTTTGTAACTTTTTCATTACTTAATGGATCTATAATTTTAGGTTCTATATTTAATAATAATGCATCTTTTTTAGATAATGTAAGTAATGGTGGTACAACTGAATATTCAAATTGAATATTATTAGATAATTCACTGTAAAATTTATATTTTGATTTTTCAAAATATAAATCTTGATAAAGTAAATTAGATAAATTAAGACCTTCATCTTTTAAATGTTCTTGTGTACGTTCTTCAAAATATTCATTATCTTCATAAAATTCATTAATTTTTAAATCATTTTGAATGTATGATTCAATATCCATTAAACATTCTATAAGTAAAGGATTAAAAACACCACATTTGCCTTTTTGAATCATTTTTAAAGCTTCTTCATGACTATAAGCCTCTTTATAAACACGTTTACTTGTTAAAGCATCATATGCATCAACAATTGAAACAACTTGTGCCGCAATAGGAATTTCTTCTCCTTTTAAACCATCTGGATAACCATTTCCATCATATCTTTCATGATGCCATCGACATATTTGATAACCATATTTTACAATTGGTTCATCATTATAAAATGGTAAACTATTTAACATCTTTGCACCGATGATAACATGTGATTTCATGACTTCCATCTCTTCTTTAGTAAGGGATGATGGTTTATTTAAGATTTCTTCTGGAATAGCAATCTTTCCTATATCATGTAAAGAAGAAGCCACTTCAATTGAAATCATATCATCTAAAGTTAAGGAATATTGATTTGTTTTCTTAACTAAAATATTTAATAACAATTTTGTAAGTTTTTTAATGTGTAATACATGTAAACCACTTTCACCATTACGAGATTCAACGATATGACTTAAGATCATAATCATCATATCGTTATTTTTATATTTTTCATAGATTTGTTTATTAATGATGGTTGTAAGTTTTTTTTGTCTTTTATAATGTGAAATAATATTATTTATTTTTTTTAAGACAACAGCAGATGAAAACGGTCTTGTAATATAACCTGATACACCTAATTCATAGGCTTTTTCAATACTTTTATCATCTTTATCGATAGAAATAATCATCACTGGTACTTCTTCTATCAAATGATTTTGGTTCATATACTTTAAAACTTCAAAGCCATCCATTTCAGGCATGACAAGATCTAATAAAACAAGTGCAACACTTTTGCTATCAGATTTTAAATATTCTAAAGCTTCATAGCCATCTTTTGCTTCTATAACTGTATATTGATTTAATATTTCAGAGAGTATCTCTCGATTAGACTTTGCATCATCAACAATCAGTATTTTCCCATTTTTATCCATCCTAATCACCCTCATTACGCCTTATTAATTTAAAATAAATATCTTTTCCAGATAAAATAGTATATCTTCTTTTAAGCTTATTATACCATTTTAATCCCTTTTGATTTTGATACAATAAAACAATAAAATGAATAATGATATTTAGTTCAAATTCTTCTAACTCTATTTCACCATAAAAACTCTTTTCAAACAACCTACAAACTCTTAAAAAATCACCTTGATGAATCAAATCCATCTTTTCTAAAGTCTCATCCACTTCTATAGAATCTAACCCCAATTGATAATCTATACCATAAGATTTCAAATACATTTCCATTAAACTATATAAATATTTTGTTTTATTTTTAGAAGAAGCATGATGATAAATATATTTAACACCTATATTTAAAATCAATCTTAATAATTCTAATAAAATCCATATAATAAAGATAACTACACAAACAATTGTTAATACCCCTAAAGACATCATACCTAAATTTCCAACATGATCAATTAAATCATTAATCATGCCACCATTTTGACCATCATCAACAGATTGAGAATCTTGATATCCTTTTTCAATATTTGTATCACTTTGTTCTCCTTGAGGAGTTGCGATCATATTCATTAAAGTATACACATCATAATAATAACCAGGTGTAACATCAATTGGTAACCATCCCATACCATCAAAATATACTTCTACCCAAGCATGTCCATCTTTTGAGGTTAAAGTTGCATTTCCCTCATCATCAATTGCATCACTTTTTAAATAATAACCTTCTACATATCTAGCTGGTATATCGTAATATCTAAAAGCTTCAACTGCTACTGTCGAAAATAATACATCATTACCTGCTGTTTTTTGATTTAAGAAATCCTCTAAACTATCTTTATCACTTATTTGATCATCATATTTTAAATAACTTGTCATTGTATCTCTAACATGTTGACAAACAGAATAAATACCTGTGTTTTCAAAATCATCTTGATCAAATAATCGAGAAATTGTTTTTTCTAATCCTTTATCTACCGTTTGATAATTTTCATAAACAAATGATCTATAGATAGATTCAGTATCTAAATATTCTTTTTGTGAAGCATTTGGATTATTTAACCAATCACTTCCAACCATTAATTCACTTGGTGAAGTAGAGGAAGTTTCTTGATAGCTATAGCTTTTACTTCCAAATAAGGCTATTGATTGTAAATTTAAATCTTTTTGAATATTTGATGATGTAACATCACTTTGATTAATTGAATAAGGTGTATATAAGTATTTTTTATTTGCTGCTACGTTATTAATGGTTACATTTTGTTTTTGATCATCATTCTTTGATAGTTTTTGATAAAGGTTATATTGATATGTTGAAGAAAATTTCTTCTTTTTCAACCATTTCAACATACCTTCATGTTCACCATTATAACTTGCTTTTGTCAAATCTTGCCATTGATTATTTTCTAATGTACTTCCTACAAATCCTTTTAAATATAAATTCTTTCTTTGTGAAACTGTTATTTCTAATCTCTCTTGATTATTTTTATGAATACTAGAAGCCTTATTTAAATTACCTTGAGGTAAATTATCTTTACCATAACGAAGATCATCTACTTGTTGTAAAACATCTTCTTTAATTTGTTCAATTGTTAAATTATCTTGGTAACTTGGTATCGTAAGAGAAACAAAGATAATACAAAGAATAATAAACCATTGAATTGTTTTTGTATTAATTACTTTATTTTGATGATACATCCATACCATTAAAGCATTAATACTAAATAAAGAGCCTCCTACAAAAGAAAAACAATCTAACCATAATGTAAAAGAAAATAAAACAAAGAAAAGAATAGATAACACAGTATACTTTTCTTTCTTTATAGAATGATAAATATAATAAGTCATCCAAATAACAATTACTAAACTCATTGCTTGTATATGTGATGATGTAATAGAAGCAGCCATCATCATATTTCTAGCATCTTCAAATTTTGTATTATAACATTCAATAATATAATTCATTATTCCAAAGAATCCATAATAAAAACTTTGAAATGAATAAATAATTCCAATCATTATTGTCATCATGATTGGTAAAATAATTGTTTTTATTTTTTTATACGATAACAAAGATAAAGCTAGTAATAAAACAATACTCACAATTATTTCTAATAACCAAGAACTTATTACTACATTATGATAAAAACATAGAAAACTGATACCACTCATTAAAGAATAAAAGAAGGTCACAATGAAAGAAATAATTCTATTTTTTTTATTTTTTTCCATATTTGACCTCCTTATATTTCAAAATGATACATATTTTGATCAATTGAATCTAATGGTAATTCATATAACTGATTTTGAAAATGTTTGATTGTTTGTGCATTTTGAATATCATTTTTAATCGTAATTGCACTAATACTCAAAAAATCATTTAATCTAGATAACTCTTCATTAAAATCTCCAGCAGTTACATAAATCATCTTTGTAAAATATAAATCTAAATGCTCACTCGCAAACAAATGAAGTGCATCTCCACCTTGACTTGTAATACCTTTAGAAATCCAATTTTCCATGTTTTGATAATAATCTTGAAGACTATTCATTTCTAACCAATAAAAACTTCCTTGATCATATAAAGCAACATAATGCCCTATATTTTTCAATAATAACTTTTCAGACATACTCATTGCAAAAGCTAACGATTTAGATAAAACATGTTTATCAATTTCACTCGTTTGATCTTTTAAACCAATATCTACAAGTAAAACAGTTTCAAAACTACTATTATGAGAACCTTCCTTTAATAAAACTTCTCCTGTTTTAGCAGAAAGTTTCCAATGAACATGACGAATATCATCTCCAGGATAATATGTCTTTAAATCATAAATTTCAGACATATCTGTTCCTTTCTTATATTGGTACTGTAAAACACCATTTTCATAAGGTTTAGAAAGTTCATTATATAATAATTCTATATTTACTTTCCCTGGATAAACCACAAGATGATGTTTTTGAGTTTGTGAAATAGGAACTCTACAAAACCCAAAAACATCATATAAATAAACTTTTTCATATGAAATCATGACATTCCCACAATAAGTCGCAGTATATTCTTGATTCTTTCGGGCTGTTTTTATTCCTAATGGAATAAAAATATTTCTTTTGAGTTCATTTTTTAAAGTCATGTTTTTATAAACAAAAACATAATCTATTCTTCCAGAAACAAGTAGTCTATAACGACTCTTTACTTCTGTTGTAAATGATAGAGACTGACCTACTTTTCCTTGCTTTGGACCTTGGATATCCATTTGAATATATCTTAATTCCAGTTTCAATAAAGTAATTAAAATAAATGGAAAAACAATACCAATGATCCAAATAATTAAGAAGTAGAAATATGTAGAATAAATATAGGCAATAAGTACCAAGAAATTAATTATTCCATACAACAAATATTTATTCTTCATCTTAATCAGCCAAAGGAGGTTTAATTTCTTTTAAAATTTCATTTAAAATATCTCTAGCATCTAAACCTTCTATCCTTGCTTGTGGACGTAATATCATACGATGTGCACATACATCTAAAAAGACATATTGAACATCTTCTGGAATAACATAAATACGATCTTCTAAAACAGCATGTGCTTTAGCCATTTGTACAAGTGCTAATACTCCACGAGGAGAAACACCTAACTCTACTAAAGGTATTTCTCTTGTTTTTTCACATAATAAGACAATATATTTTAAAACATCATCACTGATACGTACAGAAGATAAATAGTTTTGTACTTCAATCACATTTTCTTTTGAAGCAACTTCTTCAATTCTTTCAATTGGATTATCGTAGCGACGTGATTTAATAATTTCTATTTGTTTTTCTAAATTAGGATAACCAATAGATAAACAAATCATAAATCGGTCCAATTGCGATTCTGGTAAAGGTTGAGTACCAGCAGAACCCATTGGGTTTTGTGTTGCTATCGTAATAAAAGGATGTGGTAAATCATAAGTAACACCATCAACTGTTACATTATGTTCTTCCATTGCTTCTAGTAAAGCAGCTTGTGTTTTAGGCGATGTACGGTTAATTTCATCAGCTAAAAGTAAGTTACTAAATACAGCCCCTGATCTAAATTCAAATTTTTGTGTTTCGTTATTTAACATTGTAAAACCAACAATATCTGATGGTAATGTATCTGTTGTAAACTGAATTCTTTTATAATCTAAACCTAAAGCTTTAGAAAAAGCTAACGCTAATGTTGTTTTACCTGTTCCAGGCGCATCGTTTAACAAAATATGTCCTCCTGCATAAATTGTCATTAAAACCTTTTTAATTATTTCATCTTTACCAATAAAGACTTTTGAGACTTCATCAATAATATGTTGTGATTGTTCAATTATCATTTTCATCTACCTCATTTTCTAAAGCTTCTTGTTTATTTTCATCTTGTTGATCATTTTGATTTTAATCATTGACTTCTTGTTGGTTATCTTCTGGTGCTTTTTCAACATCAGGAACAACTTCCTGATTGTCACCAGGTTGAGTACCTGTTTCTGGTAAAGTATATCCTAATAAACCAGCAATTTTCTTTACTGATTGATTAAGCTTTTCTTCGTTAACACTTGGATCATTATCTTCACAAGCTATGAAACGGTACTTCCAAGCATCTATGTATTTTTGTTCTAAACCTTTAGCTGCACCACTTAAAGTAATATGGAAATCTTCACTAGCCATGTCACCAAAAGTATATTCAGTAAATTTATTATAGAATAATTCAATTGGTGTTGCATTTTGGAAAACAATTTCACTTAAACTTTCATCCCCACCAAAAGTATTTGTCCATAAACATGCAGGATAATCTGTATCATTTCCATAAGTTTTTGGAAAAATAACTTTTGAAATATTTGATCCATAAAATGCAACTTGCCCAATTGGTCCTAAACCATCAGGTAAAACAAGTTCACCCGTTAAATTCGTTCCATAGAAGGCATAATCATCAATCCAATACATATCATCTGTCATATTAAATTGAATGGAAGTAATTGGCACATCTTCAAAAGCACTTGTACAAATTTCAAATGTACCTTCTTTAGTAGCCACATCCCCTTGAACATCTGTTGTGGCATTGATTAAATAAAATTCATCTTCTACTGTAACAGTGTTTCCATTTTGATCTGTTCCTCGAGCATATCCATAAAGAATTTCTCCACCATAAGATTCATCTATAAAATAAGCACCACTATATGTATTACCACCATTATAACCTTCTCCATCAAACGGGATATACATTTGTCTTGTTACTGAAGGCAAATAATCATTTTCAAAAATAGCTTTTTTAGCATTAAATGCCATATAACGTAAATCAAATAACCAACTATCTGTAATTTCTAAAGCATTTTCTTGAATAGTGATGCTATCTGTATTTTCAGAGAAAATACTTTCTAACGCCTCACAGCCATAAAAAGCATAGCTATCAATTTGATTAATATGTTTAGATAACTTGACATGTTTTAAATTTTTACATTCAGAAAAAGCATGTTGTCCTATTTCTGTAATTGTAACCCCTGGAATACTATTTTCGTCAAATTGTATTAAATTAGTAGGTGCATTTAATAAAATCGTCGCATGTGATCTATCACGATAATACATTTCTAGATATTCAAAACCATTCTTTGTTTGAAAACTTGAATCTGTTTCACTAAGTAGTGCAAATGAAGCTTGATCTATTTCATTCTTCCATTTATCATCATATAATTCATAATAATTTATTGACACATTAATTGCTTTTAATGAATCCGCTTGGCTAAATGTATCACTATTTGTACCTGGAATATCTTTCGTTAAAAAATTAACTTCTTCAACATGGCTATCTTTAAAAATTTGATGTCCTAATTCAACATCACCATGAGTAAAGATAATACATATAATTTTATCATTACCACTAAAAGCATAATCATCTATTTTTTCTACTGTTTCAGGAATAACAATTGTTACTGCGGCACTATCCATTGTACTCACTAATTCTCTTTCATCATTTAAGAAAACCAAATTATTATTCACCGTATAATCATACGATTCTCCATTTTCATTAATTAAATTTGTTACAAATCTTCTATAACTTTTCTTAAAATAATCCAAATAATATTCATCAGGGACATGAATAATTGTATCTGTTTGAATATTCTTAAATGAACTTTGATCAACCATACATGGACCATCAAAATAAACATCTGATACAAACCAGGAAACAATACCTTTAATTGCTGTAACTCCTTTAGGAATATAAATTGCATCCGCTATCGGTGTTTGATAAACAATTGTTTGATCTTTATTCATTAACAAGCCATCTTCATTAGAACTATATTTTGTATTATTTTCATCAACAATATACTTACCATAAAGTTGTAAACCACTCCTTCCAAAATTGGCACTTTCAATAGAAGCAGGTATATAAAAATTGCCATAGAAATCTTGCCAACCCGCATCATTCATTTCTATACTGTTTACTTCTTCAGGTACATGAATATCCGCAAATTCATCACCACTATAACCTGTAAATGCATAATTATAAATTGTATATAAATCTTCCGCAAATATATATTCACTTTGTAATTGAACTTCATACCCTTCAGGTAAATCTTTCATTTCTAACGGAATAAGTGAAATTCTTCCTTTTTTATGAGCTATATATGCTGTTTGTGAATCAATATCGCTACCATCTTCATTTTTCCAACCCATAAATATTTGTGTTTGTGTTTGATAAGTTGGTACGATCAAATTATAGTATTTTCGTAAATCTTCTGTTTCCTCTTTTTTTAAGTAGAAATAACCTGTTTCTTGTTGATTGTAATCTTGTAATGAAATACGTGTTTGATATTCGACCTTAAATGTCACTTCATATTCTTGCCAAGGACTTGAAGCATTCATTCTAAAATAAAACTTTACTGTAAAATCTTCCGTTGCATATTGAGGATAAGACCCTATTTTAAAATTATCATTGTAATCTTCTATTCGATAAAGTTTAGGCAACTTACCTTCTTCATTTTCAGCAATTATTACTACCATATTACATAATAATTTCCAAGGAGTAATGACACAACCTTCATATAATTGATCAACACTTTCTTTAGATAAAAATTCTGTACTTAAAAATTGAATTGTATAACTAGCACCTTCTTTTTGAAGAATACCATCATTTGTAAATGTTGATGCGTCTCCATAAATTAAATCATTAGACATATCTGGTAATCTAGCTATCGGATCAGGATCAACTATTGGTGTTTTATTATCATGATTGGTATTTTTATCTACTACTTCATTTGAAATACCTTTTCCTGTATTATTTATTGGTATCTTTTGTCCAGGAATAACAACTGTAACATTACCGTCACCTGTTCCATTTGGATTAACACCTATAGTATTATTTCCATTAACACCTAATCCTGTTTGTCCATATATCTTTGTTGGATCTACTCTTCCTTGATTTTTAAAAAGATAGGGTGAATTATTTAAATTTGTTTGTGATATTTTATCTAATGATTGTTGATTTTCTTTTAAATACTGACTTTCATCTGGTTCTTGATGAGTATGAGTTTGTTGGTCTTGATTTGAAAAAATGACTTGATTATTTTTGAGTTCTAATGCTTTTGATCGCGGTGAAAAGATAGAACTGTTTTGAGAAAGTTGATAAGCAGAAATCGCACATGAAAATGATACTACTGTGACTACTGCTACTTTTCCTAAATAAGGAATTGATAATTTATATGTTTTTTTCATCTATGTCTCTCCTTGAAAAGAATTGACCCAATTCTTTTTCCATTTCATCAAAATCAATCGGTTTAGAAAAATGTCCATTCATTCCCATTTTCTTTGAATATCTTTTATTTTCAACATAAGCATCCGCTGACAAAGCAAAGATAGGAATTGATTGACTATCTTCTCTATTTAAACTTCTAATTGCTTGTGTTGCTTCATAACCATTCATTTCAGGCATTTGAATATCCATTAAAATCAAATCATAATAATGTTCAGCATGCTTTTTAAAAGTCTCTACTGCAACTTGTCCATTTTCTACACGTTCAACAAAAGCCCCTTTAGCATTTAAAACACTTAAACAAATTTCAGCATTAATATCATTATCTTCCGCAAGTAAAATACGTTTTTGATCAAAAATAAATTCTTCTACAACAACTTCTTTTTCATCTCCATATTGTTGATTAGTAGAAATTGGTAAATTTAAAAAGACAGTAAAATCACTCCCCTTTCCTTCTAAACTATCAACAACAATTTCACCACCCATCAACTTAACAAGTTGATCTGTAATAGCCATGCCTAATCCACTACCACCATATTTTTTAGAAATCTCTACACCTTCTTGTTCAAAAGGTCTAAAAATATGACTTAAGAATTCTCTAGACATTCCTTTACCAGTATCATGTACACGCATCATAATATTAGCCACTTGATCTTCTTTATACATTTGTCTAAATGTCACTTTAATTTCACCTTTTTCAGTAAACTTACTAGCATTAGACAATAAATTAACAAGAATTTGCATAATACGTAATTCATCACCAACAAAATATTTAACATCAAAATCAAAATATTCTATTTTAAACATTACATCTTTTTTCTCAATTGTTTCTTTGAAAATATTATTTAATTGAGGTTCTAAATGATAAATATTAAATGGTTTATTTTCTAATTCTAATTTTCCAGCTTCCATTCTAGACATATCTAATACTTCATTAATTAAGGAAAGAAGGTATTGAGAAATATCTTGAGCTTGTTGTAAATAATAATCTTCTTGTTTAGTATCTTGTGTATTTCTAGCTAATGTCAACATTCCAATAATACCATTCATTGGTGTTCTTATCTCATGAGACATTCTTGATAAAAAAGATGCTTTATATTCACTTTCATTTTTTGTAGTTTCTATTTGTTTTAAATAATCTTTTTCTTTTAAAACATCTTCACTATGATCATAGAAAGCAAATAAATGATATTTACCATTTTCTATCGCACTTACTGTAAGTACAAACCATTGATCTACATCTTTCATTTTAAAAGAGTATTTAAAAGAATTTTCTTGATTCCATGATTGATATTGTTTCATAAAATCACGATAAATTCTTTCCTCCACCATTTCTTTTAAAACCATAAAATCTACAACTATACGTTCTTTAGCTATATGAAATACTTCTTGAAAACGTGAAGAAATAAATAAAACTTTAAAATCTTTAGTTCTAACTAAAACATAAAGTTGACTTTGATCTTCATCAAATATTTGATTAGTTAAATCATTTTTATTAAAATGAGAGTTTTTATATTTTTTATAAAAGAATGAAATCATATTTAATACAATAAT
>OGNW01001602.1_pt1 | contig 11558 bp, 7 predicted proteins | sample 1573591 | NCBI WGS metagenome assembly OGNW01 (sample SAMEA2581894, study PRJEB24529) | metagenome | biome: Human gut stool | place: China | collected 2011
GCTATCTGTCAGATTGGAGAAGCAGGCCCCATCTACATGGTGTTGACAGCCATGGTCGGTTATGCCGGACTAAAACCAACCATCAACGCCATCCGCGCCAAGAAAGCGATTGCGTTGGCAAATAAAGAAACATTGGTAGTAGCAGGTGAACTGATTAACCAGCTGGCACAACAATATCGCACTCCAATTCTGCCGGTAGACTCTGAACACTCCGCCGTTTTTCAGTGTTTAGCGGGAGAAGTAGGCAATCCGATTGAAAAAGTGATTCTGACAGCTTCGGGCGGTCCTTTTCGCACGTATACGTTGGAACAACTGAAAACCGTGACCAAGACACAAGCCCTGAAACATCCTAATTGGGAAATGGGCGCAAAGATAACGATTGATTCTGCCTCCATGATGAACAAAGGCTTTGAAGTAATTGAAGCCAAGTGGTTGTTTGGCGTTCAGCCCGGCCAGATAGAAGTGGTCGTACATCCGCAGTCGGTCATTCATTCAATGGTCCAGTTTGAGGACGGTGCCGTGAAGGCGCAGCTCGGTATGCCGGATATGCGTTTGCCCATTCAGTACGCGTTCTCTTATCCCGACCGTATCAGCGCTTCTTTTGAACGGCTCGACTTTGCAAAATGTACCAACCTGACTTTCGAACAACCCGACACGAAGCGTTTCCGCAACCTCTCTCTGGCTTACGAAGCGATGTATCGGGGCGGAAATATGCCTTGTATTGTCAATGCGGCCAACGAGGTGGTGGTCGCCTCTTTCCTGAAAGACGGTATCAGCTTTCTCGGCATGAGTGATGTGATAGAGAAAACAATGGAGCAAGCCGCTTTCGTGGCGAATCCGAGTTATGAGGACTATGTAGCGACCGACGAAGAAGCAAGAAGAATCGCTTCCGAGCTTGTGCGCCGGCAAAATCCTCAGAAATAATTTGTAATTAGTAATTTGTAAATAATAAACATGGAAACATTTTTGATTCGTGCCCTGCAATTGATAATGAGCCTTTCGTTGCTCGTCATCATTCATGAAGGCGGGCATTTCTTATTTGCCCGTTTGTTCAAAGTGCGGGTGGAAAAATTCTGCTTATTCTTCGACCCTTGGTTCACTTTGTTCAAGTTCAAACCAAAGAAAAGCGAAACAGAATATGCTGTCGGGTGGTTGCCGTTGGGTGGCTATGTCAAGATAGCCGGTATGATTGACGAATCAATGGATACCGAACAGATGAAACAACCCGAACAGCCGTGGGAGTTCCGTTCCAAGCCGGCCTGGCAACGTCTGCTGATCATGGTGGGCGGTGTGTTGTTCAATTTCCTGTTGGCGTTGTTCATCTACTCAATGATTCTTTTCGCGTGGGGCGACCAATATATAAAAGTGCAGGAAGCTCCTCTCGGTATGGATTTCAACGAAACGGCCAAATCCGTAGGTTTTCAGGACGGCGACATCCTTCTTTCTGCCGACGGCGTTCCTTTTGAACGTTATGACGGCGATATGTTGAGCCAGATTGCTGATGCACGCGAAGTCAGTGTGTTGCGTGACGGTGCAAAGGCTTCCGTTTATATTCCCGATGATATGATGCAACGTCTGTTGGCGGACAGTATCCGCTTCGCTTCTTTCCGTTTCCCGTATGTCGTAGACAGTGTAATGGTGAACTCGCCTGCCGCGCAAGCCGGTATCCAGCCGGGGGATAGTATTATCGCCTTGAATGGAACTCCGATTTCTTTCTCCGATTTCAAACAAGCCATGGCGGAGCGCAAAAAGAATGCTGCGACTCTCCTTAAAGACAGCATAGACCCCCGCTTCATCACCTTGGCTTATGTGCGTGGCGGCGTGACGGATACATTGAGTATGCGTGTCGATTCTGCCTATCTAATGGGAGTAACCGCCTGCCTTGTCACCGACCGCCTTCTTCCAATGGTGAAAAAGCAATATGCCTTCCTGGAGTCTTTCCCTGCAGGCGTCTCTCTTGGTGTGAAAACGCTGAAAGGCTATGTGGGCAATATGAAATACCTGTTCTCTAAAGAAGGAGCGAAGCAGTTGGGCGGTTTCGGAACGATCGGCAGTATCTTCCCGGCTACATGGGACTGGCACCAGTTCTGGTACATGACAGCTTTCCTGTCTATCATCCTTGCTTTCATGAATATTCTGCCTATCCCTGCGTTGGACGGTGGCCATGTTCTTTTCCTTATTTACGAGATGATAGCCCGCCGCAAACCGAGTGACAAGTTTATGGAGTATGCCCAGATGACCGGTATGATTTTACTTTTCGGTCTGCTTATTTGGGCAAACTTTAATGATATTTTGAGGTTTTTCTTCTAAACTCTACTCTGACACGGTAGTTGTCAGATTGGCAATCTCATTAAAACGGGATGATCGGTATTTGGTGTGGATGTTAGCGCATGAGTATGCTGCATTGTGTTGATATTCAATGAAATGGAATACGTGATTCCTGTGATGCAAGAACGGCGTTTTAACATTGTGTTAAAACGCCGTTCTTGCATGCAGAAATGCCCTGGTCTGCATACAAGAAACGGCGTTTCCTCTTTTTCTTCCGTTTGTAATCAGTCATGACTGTTAAATTGTTAACATTTTCTTTTCCCGCTCCAAGTCAGTTTCGTCCAGTTTTGGGGAGGGAACAGTACACGTTTTGATGTAATCTCCTTCCCGGCAGGTATAATTATAATATGCCTCCAGTTCCGGTGTCAGTTCCGCTTTCGGGACCAGTTTGCTCTCCATTTCCAAGAAAGTCCGGATGTCCGTGCTGTCCGACTGTTTCACTAATACGATGCGTCGGGCAATGGGGTTGTGGTTATAGTCCAGACAAAGGTACAGCCCTTTCAGCATAGTGGGAAATTCGTAATGCGGTAGTTGCAGGTAAATGGTGACCAAAGCAAACTGGGGCAGATCCCGTTCGTTGAACATCAGGTATGAGTTTTGGTGATTACTGATAATTCCACTTCCCCAATGAACAGATTTATAAGCGTTTATCATGCCCATTTTCACATATTCACTGTTTTCGGAAGCGCAAATCATGTAAGGTTCGATTTTCAGGCTGTCCGTAGAGGAGGAGAGACTGTAACTGAGATAAGTGCCGCTGTAATTGAAAACATCTTGTACGGATTCTTTCATTTCCTTTTCCAGCAGCTTGATGAATGAGTTACCGCTGTCCGCTTCATTCTGTTGTTCCGGTTCCATTTCCTGCAGCAGTATTCTCATCGAGCTTACATTATTTAATAAGCGTTTTTTCGACACATTGTTCACTAGTGCCAGCGCGTCGTCCAATGCCTCGTCCGGTGTGCGGGTTTTCAGCAGGTCGATGTAGGCAGGCAGTACGCTGGAGTATAAGGCGGACAATACGCTTGGTGCCATATCTACACGGTCGGCAATTTCTTTCATCTTTACGCCATTGTTGCGCAGGTATTCTATTCTTTTGTAAATATCGGTCAGTTCATCCATGATTCTTGAGGTTGCAAATTGAATTTCGTTGCAAAGGAATGACTAATGTATTATGATTTTGTTGCATGAATATTACATTAATATTTCACTCTGTCCGAAAAGAAAAATATACGATATGATTCATTGAAATTCATTTTTTCACTCGTCCCGGTGTCCTACATTTGCACCGGAAACAAAAAAATGACGCTATATGAATTTCAAAGAAAAACTGTCGCCTTCGGCTCAAAAAAAACTTTCTGATTTACTTTTTATCTTCTATGCGGGAGGTGCGGCGCTGTTGTCTTACTCACTGGTGTATGCGCTTCGCAAGCCATTCACCGCTGCTACATTCGACGGCATGGAACTGTTCGGCATGGATTATAAAGTGGCAACAAGCATCATTCAGATATTCGGGTACATGGTATCCAAGTTTATCGGAATCAAACTTATTTCTGAACTGAAGAGAGAGGGCCGCCTGAAATTCATTCTTGTCTCCATTGGGGTTGCCGAGCTCTCTTTAGTTCTTTTCGGATGTCTGCCTCGTCCGTTCAATGTGCTGGCGTTGTTCTTCAACGGGCTATCGTTGGGTTGTATGTGGGGCGTTATCTTTAGCTTCCTCGAAGGCCGGCGGGTGACGGACTTACTCGCTTCCCTTTTCGGGCTGAGTATTGCGGTGAGTAGTGGTACGGCAAAGTCGATCGGGCTTTTCGTAGTCGATATCTTGAATGTCAGCGAGTTTTGGATGCCTGCGTTGATTGGTGCGGTAGCGCTGCCTCTGTTGGCGGGGCTGGGATACATTCTCGACCACCTACCCAAGCCGACTGCCGAAGATAAAGCGTTGCGTGTGGAGCGTGTCACGTTGGACAGACAACAACGTTGGGAACTTTTCCGCAACTTTGCCCCTGTGCTGACGTTACTTTTCTTTGCCAATCTCTTTCTCACTGTCCTGCAAGATGTCAAGGAAGACTTTCTTGTGAAGATTATAGATGTGAATGCCGCTGGTCTTTCCTCTTGGGTATTTGCCAAAGTAGACGGTGTTGTGACGTTGATTATTCTGGCTGTTTTTGCCACTCTTGCATTAGTGAAAAGTCATATCAAAGTTCTTTCGACCTTGCTGACGCTGGTCATTGCAGGTGCGGTAACTCTCAGTTTCGTCGCTTTCAATTACGATAGCTTGCAACTTTCTCCGTTGGTGTGGTTGTTTATTCAGAGCCTTTGCCTCTACTTTTCCTATCTTAGTTTTCAGACAATTTTCTTCGACCGTTTTATAGCCTGTTTCCGGATTAGGGGAAATGTGGGTTTCTTCATCGCAATGGTTGATTCTATCGGCTATACGGGAACGGTATTGGTGTTGGTATTTAAAGAATGTTTCAATCCGAATCTGGACTGGCTCGAATTTTACAATACAATGGCGGGCACGGTGGGAATCGTTTGCTGTACGGCGTTTACAGTTTCCTTGTTCTACCTGATGCAGCGCTACCGGAAAGGCAAGCGGAAGGAAATACGTGAAAAGGCAACTTCTTGTCCGGTTCCTTCCCTTGCATCTTCTTATTGAAAAGATAAATCATAAATAAATTAATTATATATAGGAAACAAGAATGAAAAAGATTAAATGTGTAATTATGGATTGGGCCGGTACAGCCGTCGATTACGGATGTTTTGCCCCGGTGGCAGCTTTTATCGAAGCATTTGCCGAAAAAGGACTGATTATAGATGTGGTGCAGACCCGCAAACCAATGGGGTTACCAAAGATTCAGCATATTCGCGAGTTGCTGTCGATGCCCGAGGTGAATGAACAGTTTGCTACGCGTTATCAGCGTGCCTGGACGGAGGAAGATGTGGTGGAATTGAACCGTCTTTTTGAAAAACATCTGTTTGCCTCGCTCGAAAATTACACAGACCCTATTCCGGGCGTGATTCCGACACTGGAGAAACTGCGTGCCGAAGGTCTGAAAATCGGCTCTACTACCGGATATACCCGCGAAATGATGAATGTTGTTCTTCCTGCTGCGCAGGCAAAAGGGTATCGGGTGGATTACTGTGCTACTCCGAACTTACTTCCCGCCGGACGTCCGGCTCCTTACATGATTTTTGAAAACCTGATAAAGCTGGGTGTCGACAGTCTTGATGCCGTAGTAAAAGTTGGGGACACGATTGCCGACATCAAAGAGGGAGTCAACGCAAAGGTTTGCAGTGTGGGAGTTGTTCTCGGAAGTAACGAAATGGCTCTCACCGAGGCCGAAACAAAGGCCATGCCGGCTGCCGAACTTGAAGCTCGCATCGCTGAAGTGAAGGAACGTATGTTTGCTGCAGGTGCCTCTTATGTGATTCTTTCCATGGAGGAACTGCCTGCATTGATCGAAAGAATGAACGCTGACAGATGATAAGCGGAACGGTAACCGCTTCTGTACTTTTTATAACAATATATCGCAAAGAAACTTTATTCCAGCACTGTGCTGGTAAAAAAATGTATCATTATGAAACCATATTTATTATTAACTCCCGGTCCTCTGACCACGTCTGAAACAGTAAAAGAAACCATGATGACTGACTGGTGTACATGGGACGAAGATTATAACCTCGGCATTGTTCAGGAATTACGCAAAGATCTGGTGAGCATTGCCACAAAGAATATTGAAGATTATACTTCTGTACTTTTGCAGGGAAGCGGGACCTATTGCGTGGAAGCTGTACTTGGCGCCACTATCACTCCGAAAGACAAACTTCTGATTTGCAGCAACGGCGCTTACGGAGACCGCATGGGTAATATTGCCGAATATTATCACCTCGATTATGATATGCTTGCTTTTGAAGAAACAGAGCAGGTATCTGTGGAATATGTAGACGACTATTTGAGCAATAATTCCGATGTCACTCATGTGGCTTTTGTACATTGTGAAACGACTACGGGAATTTTGAACCCTATCAAAGAGTTGTCCCACATTGTCAAAATGCATGGCAAGAAACTGATTGTTGACTGCATGAGCAGCTTCGGAGGAATTCCGTTGGATGTAAATGAATTAGGAATTGACTTTCTTATCAGCAGTTCCAACAAATGTATTCAAGGCGTACCCGGATTCGGGTTTATCATTGCCCGCCGTTCGGAATTGATGCGTTGCAAGGGGGTGGCCCGCTCTCTTTCTCTGGACATCTACGACCAATGGGAAACTATGGAAAAAGGGCATGGAAAATGGCGCTTCACTTCTCCTACTCATGTAGTCCGCGCTTTCAAACAGGCGTTGGCCGAACTTCTCGAAGAAGGAGGGGTAGAAGCACGTTACCAGCGTTATTGCGAAAATCATCGTATATTAGTAGAAGGGATGCGTTCTCTCGGTTTCCAAACTTTGCTCGACGACGCTATTCAGTCACCGATTATCACTTCTTTCCTTTACCCGCATAAGGATTTTGACTTTAAGGCTTTCTATCTGGCACTGAAAAGCAAAGGGTTCGTCATCTATCCGGGCAAAATCTCAAAAGCCGACACTTTCCGTATCGGAAACATCGGTGACGTATATCCGGAGGATTTCTGCCGGCTGGTAGAGGTGATTCGTGAAACGGAATATTGATTTTTTTGCTGCGAGGCCGGTAGAAGGTCAGTAGTAGCCCACCTATCGTGCCGGCCTCAATTTATGAATTGTTTTTTAATGTAGAAGGTTGCGAAAGTCTCAAACTACTAACGATTGCCGCTACCACTGCAAATATGCTTCCTACTATCAGGCAGACCGCCGTGCTTTTACCTGGAATAACGAAACTGAAAAGTAATGCGACGAGCGTAGTTCCCGATGTCTGTCCCAACAGGCGTGCCATACCCAGCATTCCGCTTGCTCCTCCCGAACGTTTCGTCGGAGCAGAAGAAATAATTGTACTGTTGTTCGGTGTCTGAAAAAGCCCGAAACCTGCACCACATAGCATCAGCCGTAGGATTAAGCTGATATCGGAGGACTCGGCAGTCAGGCCGGACAGGGAGAAAAGCCCCACGGCAAACAGTACCATACCGACGCTTCCTAATATTCCCGGATGAATCCGTTCCACCAGGTATCCCGCCAAAGGAGCAGTGACGAGGGTCGCCAACGGCCACGGGGTTAGCAGGAGTCCTGTCATAACTTCACTGTGTCCCAAGGTGTTTTGCAGGAAAAAGGGTAAAGAAACCATTGCCGACATTTGCGCGATAAACGAACAAATGGAGGTCAGGATAGACAGTCGGAAAATAGGGATACGTAATAGGTCCAAGGGTAGTAACGGAGTGGATTGGCTGAGTTGACGGCGCACGTAATAAGTACCCACCACCACGAGAACAATTAATTGGATGAAAAGAAAATCCATTTTTTCGTGATGTGCGAATCCGTCCAGCGTGTAAATCAGTAATCCGAAAGTAATAGCATTGGCTATGGCACTGATCGTATCGAACTTTCGTTTCGTGCGTTCTTCTTGTCTCGGTAAATGCTTCATACCCAGCACTAATGCCGTAATTCCCAAGGGTACGTTGATCGCGAACAGCCAGTGCCAACTGGCAATGGAAAGAATCCCGCTGGCTACGGAAGGTCCTGCGGCGGCAGAGATCGCTACTACCATGGCATTAATTCCCATTCCGCGTCCGAGCTGGCTTTTCGGATAAATATATCGTAACTGCGCCGTGTTCACACTTGTAATAGCCGAAGCGCTGAATCCTTGAAAAATGCGGGCGATCGTCAATGTCCAGAATGAATCGGACAGGGCGCAAATCAGTGAAGTGATACAGAATAACCCAATCCCCGAAAGATATACTTTTCGATAACCGATAATCTCCCCCAAAGCGGAAAAAGACAATAGAGAAACAACGATTGCCAACTGGTAACCGTTGATAATCCAGGTAGTCACGGCGGGGGAAGTCCCGAAATCGTGCGAAAGGGTGGGGAGTACGATGTTAATAATGTTAACGTCCAATACTGACATACAAAGAGCGAATCCGACGGAGATTACCGCCCAGATACGTCTGGGCATTGGTAGTCCGTCGGTTTCGTCCGTTGGAGCAGGATTTACTGATTGTATCATAAAAACTTATTCTTGTAGAATTTTCTTTTTTCTGTAAAAGTAAACAAAACAGCGCTTTACGTGTTTTCGTTTTCTTAAAAAAATAAGTTTTTTTAGTGCAGCCGGTGGTGCTGTCCGGGATGCCGGGGAGACTTTGTCTTTAGTGCCGGCAACCGTCTGTTTTTATGGTTGAAAACGGTCTGATAATTTTAGGATTCGTTGATTACTACTTCCACGAAATTCCAGATAAGGAGAGAAAAGATCCTGTTCGAAACGTCCGTCTACCAATACGTTTATATAAGGAAGAACCGCATTCAGTCGGGGTTGTTCCCGGATTTCTTCATACGTATATCCTGTGTAACACCATATATTCATTCCTGTTTCCTCTTTCACTCTTTTGACAAGCGCCAGAAATTCTTCCGGGTAGAACAAGGGATCCCCCCCGGAGAAAGTGACTCCATCCAGTAAAGGATTCGCTTTGATTTCCCGGATAATCGATTGTATCTTTTCTTCCGTAAGTTCTTCACCTGCGTTCGGATTCCAACTTTCCGGGTTATGACAACCGGGACAGTGATGGGAACATCCGGCAAGATAAATGGAATACCGTATCCCCTCACCGTCAACGATTGTTTCCGGATAAGTTCCTAACAAGCGGAGAGTTGAAAGTTGAGAGTCAAGAGTTGTCATTGTAAATTAGGATATGAAAATATAAGTAAAGTTCTCAACTCTCAATTTTTACAAGTGTTTTACGCGGTCTTTTTCTTCCGCCCGTTTAGCGGAGTTCCACGAACTTAAGTCACCTGTCAGGTAGCCGGTGATGCGGCGCATCCGGAGAATGCTTTCACTCTGGCATACGGGGCATTTGTCGAAAATCACCCCTTTGTAGCCGCAGTTATGGCAGGTGTCTACCGGATGATTGATAGAGCCGTAACCGATACCCTCGTCGTGCATCACCTTTACTATTTTGGCAATGGCACGTACATTTTTCTGTGCTTCTCCGTCCAGTTCCACATATGTGATGTGTCCGCCACGGGTAATAGCGTGGAAAGGAGCTTCGCATTTGATTTTTTCAACAATACTGATAGGCTCTTTCACGTCTACGTGGAATGAGTTGACATAATAGTCCCTGTCCGTTACTCCCGGAATTTTACCGAATTTCCGGCGGTCCATTTTGGTGAAACGTCCGGAAAGACCTTCGGCGGGAGTAGCCAGTACAGAATAGTTCAGGTTGTACTTCGCTTTATATTCGTCCACTACCTTATTCATTTCCATGATGGCTTCGTACAGGGTGTTCCATGCTTTATCATTATGACCGTGACCCTGACCGTAGAGTGCTACCATTGCATTGTGTCCGCCAATAAAACCGGTACCTAACGGAACACTACGAAAAATATCTCCTACTTCTTCGTTCGGGTTCAGGGCAGCTCCTCCTTTCCATACATCATTACCCATCATGAATGGGAATTGACGTGCTAATGCCGTACGCTGGTATTGATAGCGGGCATAAAGCTGATCAGCTACCAAGGTGGCTGTTTCATGTACCGACTCTATAAATATTTCTTTAGCTTTCAACTCTATGGCATCTTGGTTGCGCTTGTCTTCGATGATGCTTTCTGCCTTGATACGGGCTTCAATAGCGAGACGGGGCATGTTTAAAGTAGTGAATGAAAGATTGCCGCGTCCTAATGAAGACTTTTCTCCGGCCACATTTTCAAATACACGGGTACGGCAGCCCATCGTTGCCAATTCGTAAATGTAACGCTGCGGATCGTCGGCTTTCCATTTCTCGTTCTGGTTGAAAGGGGTGTCGAGGAACATGAAGTTCGGGAACAACGCTTTTGCGGTTGTCTGGCAGGCTTTCAGCAGCAGATCGAAGTTGGGAGCTTCGTAACGGTCGTTCATGGCCTCTTCTATGTTCTCCGCTTTCATAGCCTTTTCAAAATCCTTTTCCGAGTAAGACACCCCGTCCTTCACCTTGAAAATCTGAATGGGGAAGACGGGCACTTCGCCTCGTGTGCCCAGTCCCTCGATTGTGGCTTTCAGTAGCTCTTCAATCACCATGCGGCCTTCGGCGGAAGTGTCCGTACCGTAGTTTATCGAGCTGAATACCACCTGGTTACCTCCGCGAGAGTGCATCGTGTTCAGGTTGTGGATAAATCCCTCCATCGCCTGATGCGTGTCCTTGCGGGTCTGCTGATAAGCCTTTTCCACAATTCTTGCGAGGTGCTCCTTGTCTATGATGATCTGCAAGGCTATCAGAGCGATGCGTAATGTCTCACGTTCGGTTTCGGTGGACTTGATGGAGGGAAGATACTCCTCGATCAACGTGCGGATAGCCTTTTCGTCCACCTGGCTTCCGTTTTCCATCGCCACGTAGAAGTTGATGAACGAAGCCAGATGTTTGCGGAACGACTTCGCTACTCCTTTCGCCATGAAGAAATCGAAGGCGGGGATTGCCTGTCCTCCGTGTTGCTCGTTCTGGTTGGTTTGGAAAATGATGGTTGCCAGCGTGGCGTAGCTCTGAATGCCCTGCGGTGTGCGGATACTTCCGTTCTTGGTACGGAATCCGCGTTCAAAGAGGTCGTCCATGTCATACTGGATGCAGGTCGTCGTCTTTGTCGGATAGTAATCCAAGTCGTGGATGTGGATGTCGCCCAGCTGGTGTGCTTCCGCAAAACGTTTCGGCAACAGGTATTTATAGGTATAATCTTTGGTCACTTCGGAGGCGAAAGTCATCATTTGCCCGGCAGGCGTGTGGCTGCTCATGTTGGCGTTGCTCAGATTGACATCGTTCTTGTCGATGGCGACGATACCGTCCATCACGTGCTTCATCTGGGTTTTCTTGTCCCGTTCCGTGTTCCGCCATTCGCGATAGATAATGTACTTCTTCGCTACTTCAGGGCGCACCTTCATCAATGCTTTTTCCACCAAGTCCTGAATCTCCTCTACGGTAATGGTAGGGGTGGCAAATTGGCTGATTACGTTCATCGTGATGTCAGCCACCAACTGCTGTTCATCCTGGATACCGGTTGCATTGAATGCCTTACTGATCGCATTCTTGATCTTACTGATAGAGAAATCTTCTCTTTTACCATCACGTTTGATGATACAAATTTCCGCGT
>OGNW01001613.1_pt1 | contig 11508 bp, 10 predicted proteins | sample 1573591 | NCBI WGS metagenome assembly OGNW01 (sample SAMEA2581894, study PRJEB24529) | metagenome | biome: Human gut stool | place: China | collected 2011
AATGCATTTACTACACCTTCCAGTACTGCACGATCCGGATAATCAGGCATTTCAATTCTGCCGTCACCTACCTTACGCCATGCTTTCTTGGAATTATTTCTGACAAAATCTGTTCCTGCCTGCAATAGTGTGACAAGACTTCCCGTATATTCCTTATCATCAAGTGCATCTACAATTCCAGATGCCTTCGTAAGGCCATTCCATCTTGTACAAAATAATCTGGAATGACGAACCGGAGATTCATCTGCCAGAAGTGCCCCTGCATTCGTCAGATTGCCTTTTTCATCAACCAGACCAAATGATTCATAATCTGTATCTTCAAAGGTATTTCCTGTTCTCTGTTTATATACTGATTTTAATTTTGTAAAAGACATATTATTAAAATCATATCTTGATTTCAAGCTATCGTAGCTTTCACCACTTCCGCGAAGCACCAACTCTCTTAACTGTGAAGGTGTTGCCGGAACACTTTCATTTCCTATACGCATAAATGCAATGAGTTGTCCATCACCTTCATAATAGTATGGTGTCTGCTGCCCTTTCATAACTTCTACAACAACAAATGTCTTGTCTTTATCTTTTTCAAATGAAAGCTTAAACTCTGGTATTGGATTAAGATGTGTTTTAATTATCTCACTAATTTTCTCTGCATCTCCTTCAGCATCCGAAAGACCAACCAACGCATCATCGTTTGCCACACCAAATACCAGCTTACCACCATAGCAATTTGCAAATGCACTGATGCTCTTGCACCAGCTTTTAGGTTTCTTTATCTCAAGTGCAACCTTTTTATCGTAATCTGTGGCTTCGCCGATTAGCTGCTTTATGTTCATAAATTCACTTCCTTTTATTAATTCTCATAATCTTCTGGGGCCTTGCCATCATTATTTCTAAATGTAATCTCCATCAATTCACCTGCTATCCCTTTACTCCTTACTCTCATAATACTATCATCAACCTTATCTTTCGCCAGCAGATTAATATTTCCATACCAGACTACTTCCTGATCAATAACAGCAAATCGATCACAATATTCTTCTACTGTTCTAATATAAAACCCAGCTCTACGCATATCTTCATGTAACTGCATCCAGTATGCAGCATCACCAAATCCATAGGAATCTGGAGTCCACGTGACTATTGTGACCTGAACTCCTGACATCTGTTTTTCCTTTAGCATATTGATTAACTCATAAACTTTTGATCCGCTGATTACGGGGCTGGAAATAATTATATTCTTATTAGAATCAAACAAATCTTTATGATAATTTTCACTATAATTATTTCCATCATATATTGCATTAACCGTCTGTTTAACAGTTTGCAAACCATCGCCAAACTCATATCCAATCTGTTTATATGCTTTCAGCCGCTTCATATACATATTATCAAACATTGGGATATGATTATCCACATAATCATATATTATTACATTTTCTTTACCTGCATAATCACGATTCAATCTTCCTGCATACTGTTCCACTACACCGCGAAATGATACAGGTGTTGCCATAAAAAGTGTATCCAGTCTTGGAAAATCAAAACCTTCTCCTACAAGAGAACCTGTAGCTATCAGTATAAGTGATTCATTCTTATCAACCTGATGCATCTGCTCAAGAATCTTCCTGTGTTCTTTCTTAGAGTTGTTACCTGTCATAAGAAATACATGATCTGCATAGCCTTTTAACCGCTCATAGAATTTTTCAGAATGATCCTTGTATCGTGACAAAACAACCGGTGTCCGGCCTGCTGCTACGCAATTCTTCACATCCTCAATAATCTGCTCATCCCTGACATCATTATTATGAATAATCTCATATGCTTCATTTGGATGCATCTTATCGGTAATTACACCTCTCGGCGGTACAGTCCTGGTAAAACGCGGGTACACAAGATGCTGTATTCCCTGCTCCTTTGCTTTTTCCTTGGCCGTATAGCTATATCTTATAGGTCCGATAAGCATATAGTTGATTTTTTCCAGTCCATCTCCTCTTTTGGGAGTTGCTGTCACACCATATACATACTTTGCTTTCACTTCTTTTAAAACATTGGCTATTGTTTCTGAAGCAGAATGATGGCACTCATCAATCAACACGAGTCCATATTCATTCATCATCTTATGATACTTACCCTTTTTGCACAATGAACCTGCCATTGCAATGTCTATGATTCCTGTCATTGAATCATGTGCTCCCTGTAATGTTCCAATCAGACTTTTTCTTTTCCTTACTCTTACTGTCTTAGTCTCATAAGTTGGAAGTCCCTCATTGATATTTAAGAATTTTTCCAACGCCTCTTTCCACTGCTCTATAAGTGCAGAAGATTCAAGAATAATCAATGTATTTATTTTCTTTTGTGCAATTATTGCACTACTGACCACTGTTTTGCCAAATGCTGTTGCTGCATGAAGTATTCCATTATCATACCTGATCAGTTCTTTTAATGCCTTATCCTGTTCGGGACGCAATTCACCTTTAAAATCCACATTAATTTTTCTTCCCTGCTGGCGCTCATCTTCCATTTCGTAATCAATATCTGCCTGTTTTATATTTTCCCAAAGTTCGTCCTGCAGTCCTCGTGGTATTTGTATATATCCGCTCAGATGATCTTTCCCGAGATAAATCCATCTTGCTGTATCATAATTTGATGTTCCTATTGCCTGATTCTTATAGAAAACCGGATTACTGAATGCTGCCATTCTCCGGATTCTATTCTGCATAGCCGCATTTAAATTCGTATTATCTACATATATTCCGTTCGCCAAGATAATATGTAATTTTCCTTCTACATCATTCTTATTAAAATGCTGCATTCTGTTCCATGGTTTTTCCCTGTCACTTTCTGCAGCATTTGCTGCAATATCATCAATAGTATTTGACCATTCTTTTATTTTCTCTTCCAAAAATTCCTGCGATAATCTTGGTTTATTAAATAAAGTTTCCCATTGATTAGGATATGCATTCCAATTACCATCAATAAATGCACTGTTCCCATCTTGCAAAGCTTTTCCCTGCAATGGCAGTGCAATCAGATTGCCAACAGCACTATCCTCCGGTAATGAATCCTGTGCAGGCAACATTCTATCATAGTATTTAAAAGATTTTAAATTAATCTGTTCCGCACCCTTGTCCAGCAGAGCAAATCCAAATTTTCTTACAAATGAAGCAGCTATCGGCTTATCAAAGAATATCCATACATGTGCACCTCTGCCAGATCTTGATCGTTCTACTAACGGCTCTATTCCGTTTAATACACAAATTTCCCTCATTGACTCAACTTCTTCCACCCATGTATCATCAGAATTTGCAAAGTCTTTCTCTTCTGCATCCTTATCATGATTATCAAAGTCAAATACCATAAATCGACATGTTCCATTACTAAGAAGAGGATAAACGCCTATTACGTCCGATGCGTTATATGCATTTCCCTGCAAATGATTTAATATATCTTTCTTCGTTATTGTTTTATAAGAACGGTTCTTGCAGTTCTTACAGTTAATCCCATCCTTTATCTTCTTATGACACACATTTGTCCAGAAATTATTACACTGTGGATAGTATGCAGCCTTCCCTGTTTCTTTATTAACACTACGCTTTGCATAGACATCCTGTCTTCCCCAGAACATACTAAAAAACTGATTTGCCATATTTTCTGTTATTGCCTGTGGATGAATGATTCTTTTACCCTGTTTTGGATCAAAAGCTTCTTTACTACCACTTTGTCGTAATTTTGATAATTCCTTATGGTATGACAATCCTGCTTTGTCCAATATATTTTTCAATATCTGATTTTCCAGCTGCAGGTCATTCAACTTTTTCTGAAGTTGTGATATGTTCTCTATTGAATCACGCATCTTGACATACCTCCCATTGCAATACCTAAAATCACAGCTCCTCTGCCAGTGTTATTCTGTAGTTATCAAACTTAAGCACTTTAAAACTCTTATCAGATACATTGAGTCCATCACAATTTTGTAAGAAAAGCATATGCTGATTTGATAATTCAAAATTAATGAATCTCCTAACATCATCATTAATCAAACAATCTGCATTATCTATCACAATAAAATTATTGCGGCCTGTTTTATTGCTTCTAAAAAGTCATCTGATTTGTAATTAAATAATTTGATAGCATTGTATTCCTCTGTAAGTCTTATATCTTTCAACAATCCATAAAGAAATGTCTTACCCGTACCACTATCTCCACCAATAAGAGTAATTCTATCATCAAATTCCAAATTGTATGAAAATGGATCTGCTTTAATTATAATACCTTTATAAATCATATACATCCCCTTTCATACTCCATCGGACACTATAATTTTATGCTGTAACAACTACATCAGATTTATTAAATCAACTTTGTGCATCATCTGTGATATTAGAAATCTCAGTATACACATTTTAATAATATTATGAGTAAAATCAAACATTATATTATTATCATAACATATTCTTTAAATAATTTCTCAAACGATTGACATATCTACATATATTTCAGCTTAATAAAGCATAATGATATCTCTGGTACTATCAAAACGGGGATCATATAGATATCACAATAAAAGAAAAATCCCCATAAATGGCTTGTTTGTACCATTTATGGGGAAAAGTCCATCGCCTTGCGGCGAAAGACTATACTATCGACTCAACCATTTATATACCGCATATCGGTCAGTGGTAACCTTTCTTTGTATCTTCATACAAGCAGACGCAAAAAGGAATGTCAATAGGGTTCCATTAAAAAAAGTTCTATTCAAACTCTTTTTCGGGTTTGCTTTTTCATGTTACTTAATTGTTATTGCGTTTCAAAACCGTATCATTTTGATACGATTTTGTATCTTGTTAATGTGGTTTCAAAGCTGCTGTACCCAAATTGTACCCAAATATTTTCCATCATCTCTGCAACAACAATTTATCTACATTTTCTTTTATTTCAGGTTTTAAAGCCAAATACTTTTTATATTTAGCCTGTGTTTTATTAATTTCTTTAGTTGTTGCTCCCATTTTCTTTCCTAATGTGACTATATCTGTACTTGACAGATTCTCAAAAACTTTATTTATAGCAATATTTGAAAAATACATTTGTGAATAAAAATTAAAGTTATAAAAATGCTCAAATCTAAATTTAAATAACTCAACTTGTTGGTTAAAATCACTACGTTTGCTATTTTGTTTAAGAAATTGTTCTGCCTCAGGATATACCTTCAAGAAAGCAATCACACTCTCATATATTGCAATATCTCCATATCTATTAATAACCATATCCTTATAATCATTATTAGAATTTATAACGTTAATAATAAATCCTTGATTATGAATTTTTTGAATATTTTTATTACAGAACTCTACGTTATCAACAATAAAATTAACAAATTGCTTTTTATATAATTCATCATCTATTACCTGCATACATAAAACAAGCATATTCATTACATTAATTCTTTCAATATTATTGCTAAATGCTTTTTCCAATTTTTTCAAAAGAAACTCAACAATTTCTTGGTATTTGCTCTCATTTTTCTGCTTAAACATAGCCAATGTTAATTCAAAAATTTCCGAATCTACATCAAATGTTCTCCATGCATCATATATTTCTTCAACACTCGACATTCTTGTAAAAATATATTGTGAATAAAAATATTCAAAAAATGAACGATGAAAAAATTTAAAACAATCCTCACCAGAAGCTGGGACAAAAAGTTCAGTTCGATCAGAACAAAATATTAAAAACTGGTCAATTGCCAACTCCGTTTGATTTTCTGAAACATATTTTGTCTTATAAATCTGAGTTAATCGTTCTTTTATTATATCCTTACTCACATCACTATTATTAGGCAAGCAAAGATTTGCTAATTCCATGAATGTATTATCTTTCATTAATGTTGAAATAAGTGCCCAATCGTACTTTTCTTGTGATTTTTCTTTCTCTCGCTTATTTGAAATATACTCAAAACACTTTTGATATAACTCCAACTTATTTTCTGGTAATTCTCTTTCTGCCTTATATATATTAATCAAAAGAGATAATACTAAAAAACTGTTTAAAAAACCTTTATCAACCAATATCTGTGTTTGCTGTAAAAAAGATTCTCTATCACTTTTGTCAAATTTACCTAATTTAATAATATTATCAACATATGTTTGTATTTGAACCCTATCCAATGGTTCTATTTCAAACACTTCAATATTCTTTTCTGGTAAAAAACCTCTTGCTCTCGATGTAATACACACTTTATTATTAGGATTTTGATTTTTAAAATAATGAATCACATGACTATGCAATTCTTGCCTTCTCTCTTTATCTACTTCATCCAATGCATCAAGTAATATAATGCATCTCCCTCTCTTTAAATAATAATTTATTAATTCTTTAGATACCCTAGAATCTTCAATAAGCGTCTCTCTTTTCATACTATTCTGTAAAAAATCGACGACTGACATAGGATTACTTGTATTATTTATAAAGAAATTCTTCAATTCACCATAAATAACCATATATTCATCAGCATCAACAATATTTAACTTTTCATATTCCCCAATCAATTTCTTCATAAATAAGGATTTTCCGTAACCGGCTCCCCCTGTAACATATACTATGTTACTTCTTTCAAAAATATACTTCCAATCATCAAAATCAACTTCATTAGGTAATTTTTCTTGCATACTGATTCTATACATTGGATTATTTCGTATATATCTGAAATTTAACCCATGTATCTTTTCTTCCCTCTGCGTAAGAAAGGGTGGAACATAGAATTCATTAATATCAAATTTATCCAATAAATATATATGTGCCATTCTATGATTATCTTTCAGAATTTTAATATAGTATTCTTTATCATCTAAATACTTATCATCAGTATAAACCACCTCAGATTGAATACTTTGTCTCAAAATAGACTCAATTTCATCTAGCTTTGATATAACCCCATTTCCTAATAAATTCATTTTGTTATTGACAAAGTATATCATTGCAGCTTCTTCGTGACCTAATTGCTCAAAAATATAATTACTGCTTAATGAGAACATTTCCGAAAAAAAGGATTCTATCAACTGTTTTTCAGGTATCGTAAGTACATTTGCATCTATATATCTTTTCTGGAGATTATCTGACAAAAAATCAATAATCTCTGACTCTTCCAAATATTTGCTTTTTCCTTTTTTATTTATGCCATTATTGGATAATTTTACTTCTAATTTTCCAGTAATAACATAAGTAATATAATTATTTATAGTATCAATAATCAATGGACTTTTAAGAAAATCTAAAAGTATACCTGAATCGCACAACAACTCATTCTTTTTATCTATCTTTTCAAAAACATATTTTTCTACATCTTTTTTTTCGAAATTTACTTTCCTATATTTCAATTGGCCTAATCCATACTTTCCTATATCACAAATAATCGATGCTACTATACTACACAATACACTTTCAACAGTTGGATTCATTTGAATATTCCTCTCTTTCTCTCATGTTCATTTTACATTTTATAATAAATATAAATTTGTTCTTGCATTTTCATATCAAAAAATTTACACAAATATCCTCGTAATATCCTGATACCGATTTACCACTCGGTAAATCTCCACTGCTTCTTTAACAACCTTATACAGCACAACATAATCTTGCCACACCACATACTTATAATCCGTCTTAAAAACTTACACGCTTAGACAGGTCTGCACCAATGTAAGGGAACTGCTGTATATTCTCAAACTGACGGTAAATCTCCTGCACTGTTTCCAATGCTTTATCTGCATTATCCTCAGCAATAAAATCCTTAATAGATTTCAAGTTCCTTTGCTACTAACGGATTAATCCGTAACTTCATCATGCTCTATTCTCCAACCATTGCCTTTAATTCATCCAATGACAATCAACCTTTTTCAGCCTTGACAGCCGCCTCTGCCTCTTGTAGTTTTTCTAAAAGCTTCTTTTCTGCTTTATCACGCTCATAATCTTCTATATCCATTACCACAAATCTTCCCCTTCCGTTTTTCGTAAGGAAAACAGGCTCTCCCACCTGACAATTCTTCAACACTTCATTGTAATTTCTCAAATCAGATACCGGTAATATATTTGGCATAGTTACCATCCTTTCAAAATCAATACTATATTCTATCTTTTATTATAGCCAAAACGCTGTAAAAATCAACGAAGTTTTTTACAGCGTTTCCCTTATTTGCAGTGTCTGATTAAATCGATAACCAACTCCCCAGACCGTTTGAATGTAAACTGGCTTACTTGGGTTATCTTCTATCTTTGCCCGTATGTTACGAATATGGCTCATAACAATGTTGTAATCGCCGAAATATGGTTCTTTCCAAACACCATCATATATCTGTTCTTTGCTGAATACTATCCCAGCATTTTGAGCCAACAACAATAAAATTTCAAATTCTGTAAATGTTAAAATGATTTCTTCCTGTTGCTTTTTCACCAATCGTTTTGTGATATTTATTTCCAAATCCGAAAGGGAATGACATTAAATACTACCGCTTCCTGCGATGAATATGAGGTAATTCTATCCCTCAATTCAGCAAAAGATCCTTTAAATTTAACAACAATCGCAAATAGTAGAATAATATATGCCCACCAAATCACTTTTTCTACTTGATTTTTATTCATAGTAATTTCTCCCGAAAAATCACATTCTATTTTTCAAGTAGCATTGCGCAAGTGCCTCTAACAGATTGTCATCAGCGTATATCTTATCATAATCGCTAATAGAAAGAGTCGTAATCTGCTCTCCACTCCAGAGACTCGCCTCACTTTTCTCATAAGTTTGGCGGTCCACCTTTTCTCCAATAATCTCTTTTACATAACCTGTTTTCTCATCTCGTATAATCTCCGAAACATTGACATAATACTCAACATTAAATGTGGCGTCTGCATACTCTTCCTCAACATAATTATAAATAGCATGTAACATTTCAATATTAGCATTCGACGAGGTACAGGTCAAGGTATCCAAATCCCATACATCCATTTTAGACATGTGATCATTTACATTATCAATCATATCTGTCTCGCTATTATATGTTGTAAAATCATATATATAATAATAATCGCAATAAACCATACCCTTTCGTTCTACATAGCTGAAAGGTTTATTATATCCGTAGAAATCATCTATCGTTTCTGCACCCGGCGTCAGAAGTACCGCTTCTCCATTTTTATAAGTGTATAAGTAATTTCGCAAATTACATCTATCATCATAATCCAAATCAGTACATCCGTGACTAAATAACATTTCTGGAATTTCATCATCATTCAGATATATAAAACAGACATTTGCATAGTAACGTTCGGGATTTTCATAATAGGTACTATTTTCTCTATAATACTCCCTCAAAATATCCTCATAAGCTTTTAACCATTGCTGGGATAAGATTTCATCATCTACTTTTACATCGGAATCCAAGGTTATAATTCTTTCTCTTTCCACATATTCTATATAAGGCCAATCACTTCTTATCCCACGCTCTATCTCATCCTCTATTCTTTGTCTACAATAATCAACTTTTATTTGAAAATCAATTAGCTCTAAAAGCTGTTCATCGCTCAATTCATCATTCGGAAAATAAAAAGTACAATTATTAACACAAAACGCTATATCTTCCCCACTATATTCACTCTCCTTTTGAATGATAGGCATTGTGTTCTCCGGCTGCTTTTCTCCGCTTTTATAAAGCATTTTCAGAACTTTTCTTCTTCCCAATTCATCAAAGGATAACTCTCTATTGTAAAAGCTAGTCTCCGTATTGGCAGAACTATAATTTATGTATAATTCATCAACCTCCTGCATGGTCATTTGTTCTAAAGCATTCAAATAGTACAAAGGGTTGCTCGCTTTCACATATGCCTCATAATCAACATATCGTCCCAGCAGATTAAATACCACAAGCTGAAGGATTTCTTCGTCCGTCATTTCCTGCATAGGAAGGTTTAAGATACCCTCTTCTTTAGAAAACGCAATTCCCTCTCCATTGTATTCATCTTTTGAAGAAATAACAGCAACTTCTCCCTCCGGCTCTGCCATATCTCTACAATACAAATCATATAATTCGCTAAAACGTCTCTCCTCATCTGCAGACATAGATCTGGACATATATTTACTATCATACTGGAAGATATTCTCATACAAATCAATAACTTCTTCAGCTTCCATGTTTCTTATTTTTTCTAAATGACTTATATAGGCTTTTACAGATAAAAAAGTACCACCCGATAACAATACAACTGCCCCGAATACAACTGCAATTTTAGCAAGAGCATTCACATTTTTCCATTTAGAAATTTTCACAATATTTTTATCTGTTTCTTTTTCCATTTTAATTTGTTTAATAGCATTCTGATATCCTTCCCATACAACATCAGGCACCTGCACATTATCACTAATTTTTTTGTATTCATCTATTTTCATAAGCAAACCTCCAACTAATCCATTGCTCTTACCGTAAGAATCTGTTCCAGTTGCTTCCGCCCTCTGACCATTCTACTACGGACATTCACTTCTGTTATATGTAGCATCCTTGCAATTTCTTTGGTAGAAAACCCATCCACATAATACAGTTCCATAACAATCTGGTACTTTCCATTTAAATTACTTAATATTTTTCTCCATTCATTGGTAAAGTAATGATCCTCATGTATAAGTTCCGGAAACTCTTCAAGTGGAACAACCTTTTTTCTTTCTTTCAAAATATCTTTGCATTGATTTATTAGTATTCTAGTGATCCACGTTCCAAAATACTCTTCGCTTTTCAGTTGTCCAATTTTTTGCCAGCATTTAAGAACCGTTTCCTGTATTGCATCTGCAGCATCTTCTTCATTATGCAGCATAGAAATTGCAACACGATACATTCTTTGTAATTGTGGCTGTATAAGCTGTTCAAACGCATCCGGATTCTTATTTTTAGCATCTTCAATAAGACTCATCGCCCTCTCCTTTCCAAACTTGATAAGCACTAAAATATAATTCATATCAAGTTCTTTGTTTCTGTCTATTAGACACTTGAAACATGCATTATGTGACAAATAAATCAATTTATAATTACCAAAATTTTCAACAAATAAATTTTCACTACTTTATCCCTTATCAGCAGAGTTTTTCCACCTCAAAGCAGATTTTTTATATTTTTAAGTAACCAGACATGATATCGTTTGCAGTTATAATGGTAAATCAAATCACTAATTTGTAAAATATTCTCTCATGGACTTTTTTCGTCAAAACATATTCTCTGACGGACTTTTTTTCTTTAAGTACAATTAATCCATACTTAAACCAATAAATATGTCTCTACAAACACTGTCGGCGTCATCAGGTAACATTGTGGCAATACTGGCACATTGTGTGTTAAAAACTTTCTGTGCGATTAATTCTATAACCAACCCACAAATTACGGAAGTAACACCACTGGTGTATTTTCACTAATTTGCACCAGTTTTTGGTGCTTCATATAATTGGGATAATTTTTGAAAATAAAAAGAAATGTGATA
>OGNW01001614.1_pt1 | contig 11492 bp, 7 predicted proteins | sample 1573591 | NCBI WGS metagenome assembly OGNW01 (sample SAMEA2581894, study PRJEB24529) | metagenome | biome: Human gut stool | place: China | collected 2011
AGTTTACGTCATTTTTGTGCAGAACATCGTGATTTTTCACTGCGTAATTTCTGCACCCGTTGTCGTATTTTGCAAGTCAGAGTGCCCCTTGCATCCCTTGAAACCGTGCAAAAACAGTGCAGAAACCGTGCACTTACTCTGGGACAAATGAAAAATAATGATTTTTGATCCATGACTTGATGGCGGTTTGAGTGACCGCAAAGTCAAATTTGATACACGGGAAGAAAAATGCCCACTCGTCTGAGAAGTTCTCAGGGGAGTGGGCATTTTCACACAAGTGGTTAATATAATTTCGATTATGATAATTCAAATTATATTAAGACGTTCCATGGGCTGTAACAGCTTCACCGCTTGGTTTTCAAAAACCACCTGTTGATAGCGGTGTTACTTCTTCACAAATTGGTATACGCCATATTCTGGTGACGTCACCAATCCATGCTTGATAAGATTCTTGATGATAGAGGATGCACGCGATTTCTGAACGCCATATAGCTGTGCAACGTTTATGCTGCGGAACTGATATTGATACCGATATCTCTTGAAAAGTTCAAGCGTCCGTTCTTTTGTACTTGCAGTCAGCCTGGTATTATCCAGCCTTTTGCAAAGTTCACTCACTTCGGCATCCGTACTCATTCCGTGGAGCACTGTAGAAGTTTCCGCACTTTCCGCAGAGGTTTCCGCACTTTCCTCACCACTTGCCACACTTTCCATACTGACCTGTGCCGGAGTCGCTACACTTCTATTCGGCAGTGTGACGATAAAGAAATCCGAATCCGAGTAGAAGGTCGGCTTCTGGGCTACTTCCACATAAGAGTTCAGGATGCGGTCAATACCGCTGCCACGGCGCTCCATAAAGCCAAGCCGTGAGAACACATCCGAGATCACCTGATTGCGCCGCATAGACGGAATGTGCCGGATATCCATGTCCTGCACCCTGCGGCCATTCATCATACCGCCCGGTGAAGTGATCTCCAGTCGGTCATCGAACACTTCCACATGAATTTCCGAACCAAGAATCTGGTAATTCCGATGGATCAGCGCATTGACCAGCACCTCACGAACGGCCTTATACGGGTAGTCACTGCGTTCTTCACGGGTCATACCACGGATGCTCCACGGGTTTTTGCTGTTGTTGCGAACAAAATCTTCCGCATTTTGCAGCAGCGTGATTAGACTTGCACCTTGAAATTCCTTGTCATCCAGAGCATCTTCTTCAATGCTGCCCTTGTAGTTGCCTTTCCAGCGAGTGCAGAAAATACGGGATTGTTTCAGAACGCCCTGATCGCAAAGCAGCAGGCCGCCATTCGTGATTTGTCCATCATCTGTTACCAATCCTGCGGAGGGCAAGTCTTTTTCGAGGTCGAAATCCTCTTTTTTCAGATTCTTAAACGTCGCGGCCAACAGTGTAAAACTGACATCACCCACTCGATAAGAACTGGGCAGGGCATCAAAGGTCTGGTTCATGCCCTGCAAAATCAATTCGTTCAGTTCCCGTGAAGTAGCTTCTTCGGACTGGTCGCCATGCCGCACATAGGCCGTATGGGAACCGTCAAAGGCATAATAATATGGATACGCCGGACCGTCCTGTACTTCCAGATCAACGCAGGACTTGCCCTCTATTTCGACCTCCCGCACCCGATAGCGTGGTGTAGGGTCAATGCGGACTTTAATAAGTTCCGTCAATCTGCTTACCACAGCCTGCGGATTTTCCAATCCTACGACCTCGCGCGGCTCATTCTTTACGCCAAAAATCAGGTGTCCGCCCTCGGTATTGGCAAATGCCGACACGGATTTCAGCCAGCTGCGCGGCTTTTTCTCTTCAAGACGTTCCTTGTAATCAACATGAGAGGCTTCAATGTAATGGTCGAGGGGAAAAGGCATGGTATCACCTGCAATTCAGTTCAATATCGTTCAAGCGTATTATACCGTATTTTATTAGTATATTCTACCACTTTATGCGGTCACATGGGTGGCATTCTCTTTCACCGAATTGATCGTTTCCATCAGTTCTCCGCCCATTTTGCCATCAAACAGGCGGGTAAACAGGATGGGCTGGTCGAAGGGCGGTTTCATCAGGACGGCTTTGCTTTCTACATAGCCGTTCTGCTCAATGTAATGGATGACCTTCTGCACGAAAGCGATCTGCTTTGCATTCAGCGATTCATCGTTGATGAACTTGGAGAATGCCTGCATGGCGGCTTCGTGGTCGAGCTTTGCCACCTTGCGCACCAGCAGACCAAACGGAGTGTCTTTGAACTCCCGGGCATAATCTTCTTTACTGCCCAGTTCGCTGGTGAAGATGTGTTCCAGCTCGGTGTAGTCGCCCTGAGAAAGTGGAATGTTCTGGGTCAGCTTGTGGATGGCCAGCGTATCGCTGCGGTGCTCCATGATGTAGCGGTTGACCCGCTCCCGGTATTCCCCAAAGTCATAACCGGAGTCCAGCGCCTTGCCCTCGGTCTGTTCCAGCACCGGGTCAGCAAGGGCAGTATAGATGGGTTTTTGCCCCTCGCCGCCCTCCACCAGAACCTTGATGAGTTCCCGCAGCTCCTGCCGCATTTCCTCAAAGCGGAGCAAATCGTGGGAAGTCAGGAACTCGTCCGTCTGCACTTCCCGGATGAGCGGGAGCTTGGCCTGCACCTGTGGGATGGTTGATTTCTGCTCCAACAGGGCGGCGGTGTTTTTCAGCTGCCGCTGTGCCCGCGTCAGCCCGGGCAGACCTTCCAGCTCACAGAGCACCAGACCGTACACAAAATTATCGAACCGCTTGGCCGCCTCATCCTTGTCGTCCAGCGAGATAAGCGGTGCGACTTCCCGCATCAGGGTGCCCTTGTCTGTTTCGCTCAGAGCGGTGAAGGCTTCCGGTTTCTGGTAGTGTTCCACGGCCTTCCGGTGCAGGCGCACAGAGACCAGTTCCGGGTTCAGAACGCCCACCTCAGCCCGACAAGTTTCGGTAAGGATATTGCGCCAGCACTGGTATTTTTCATCCGTGTATGCACCATCCTGCAGTGCGGCGGCAATGCGCACCTGCTTGCAGAAAATGCTCTCGGACAGACTCTTGGTGTCCGCGCTCTCGTAGCCGTTGGGTTTCTGACGGAAAAATTCAAAGTTGCCGCAGTAGTCGAAGATCAGAAAACGCCGTTTGCCCGTATATTCGCCGTCGATGGCATCCACGCAGGCAAGGGACGGGCAGAGCCGCGTACCACGGCCGATCATCTGCCAGAATTTCGTTTTGCTGCGCACCTTTTTGAAAAAGACAAGGTTGACGCACTCCGGCACATCGATGCCCGTGTCCATCATATCCACCGAGACCGCAATGAATGGCGGCTTGTCCGGCTGTTTGAAATCGTCAATGATGGACTGCGCATAAGCATCGTCACAGACGACCCGCTGGATGAAGCCGGGATACTGCTGTTCCAGCTGCGGATACAGCTTGCAAAACCGTTCCCGGATAAATTCCGCATGGCGCTTGTTCTGGGCAAAGATGATGGTTTTGCCGATGCGGTCACCGCCCGCCGTCTGGATGCCCCGTTCCATCAGGTCTTGCAGCACCGTGTCCACGGTGTTGGCGTTGAAGATGAACTTATTCAGCTTTTCGGATGGGATAAAGGTGGGCAGGGGGTCGTCCTCGGCGAAATCGTCCTCGTAGCGCGCCTTATCCTCCGGTGAAAGCTGGTCGTAGTGGATGCCCTCTTCTGTGAATTTCGTCTTGACCTCGTAGTTGTAGTAAGGCACCAGCACATGGTCGGTGTAGACCGCCGTGTCGTAATCGTAGGCGTAGGTAGGGATGCCGTGCTCCATCTCAAAAAAGTCGTAGGTATTACGGTCCACATCGGTTTTCGGAGTGGCAGTCAGACCCACCAGAATGGCATCAAAATAGTCAAAGATGGCCCGGTATTTCTTGAAAATGCTGCGGTGGCTCTCGTCCACGATGATGAGGTCAAAGTGAGCCGGGGAGAACAGCGGCACGCCGTCCTTCGTCTTGGCGTTGTCGATGGCGTTGAGCATGGTGGGGTAGGTGGAGAACACGATGCGCGCCGCCTTGTCGTCCTTGGAGGAGCACAGGTTGCACAGAGACTGGTCAGGCAGATACTTCTTGAAATCGTCCTTCGCCTGCTTGACCAGCGCGGTGCGATCCGCCAGAAAGAGCACGTTGGTCACATGGCCGCCCCGGCTCAGCACATCGGTCAGGCTGGACGCCGTGCGGGTCTTGCCGGTGCCGGTGGCCATGACCAGCAGGTTGCGCCGGAACCCCTGCGTGATGTGGGCGCACACCGCACGGATGGCGTTTTTCTGGTAGTAGCGGTCGGTGATCTTATCGTCAATTTCAATGGTGTCCAGCGGCTTTTTCTCGGTGCGGCGGTTCATCAGCTTCTGCAAGTCGTCCTTGCAGAACACGCCGCTCACCGGCCGCTGCGGGCCGCTTGCTTCGTCCCAGAAATAAGTGGCGTAGCCGTTGGTGGTGAACAGCATCGGGCGGCGGCCGAATTTCTGTTCCAGACAGTCCGCATACAACTGCGCCTGTTTACGCCCAATGTTGGGGTCTTTGGTGCTGCGCTTGGCCTCGATGACCGCCAGCGGCTTGCCATCCTTGCCCATGAGAACATAATCTGCATAGCCCTTCTGCCCCAGCACGCCGTTCATGTTGTCCACTTCGTACTCGGTGCGCACATCGGCGTCCGGCCCGGTGAATTTCCAGCCCATGGCCTTGAGGTCGATGTCGATGATCTTCCGCCGCGTTTCGGCCTCGGTCAGGTCGGCGGCGGTGAAACTGCGGCTCTGCTGGTTCTGCTGTTTGCTGGCCGTGTACGCCGCCGAAAGGCTCTCCACCTGCTTGCGCAACGCTTCCAGCTCGGCATCTTTCTGGGACAGTAAACTTTCCTGTTCCCGGATCCTCTTTTCGTCCAGTGCTACCTTTTCGCCGGGGATGGCTGTTTCATCAAAGGAGCGCTCCACATAGTCCGTGCCGTAGCAGTAATCCACCCACTGGATGAAGTCGAACAGCCCCCGCAGACTGAACACTGCATCCGCCGCCGACACGCTACGCCCTGTATGTACCGCCAGATTGCCCGCCTTCACGATGCTGGGCAGCACGCTCCACACGTCCCGGTCCACCGCGAACCGGAAGCTCGGCTCGTGCAGCAGGGATTGCAGGTTGTCCTTGTAGGGCATGGTGATGGTCTTGTCCGCCGCATACACCCACTTCACCGCCAGCTCCAACGCCTTCCGGCACCCCACCGCGCACATCGCCGGGGAGGTTGAGAACACTTTCTCGGCCTCGATGGCAGAATTAGCGAAGAGGGAGTATTCGGGATGGGTGGAGAGATAGGAGAAGTTGGACATAATGGGGACTCCTTTCAATTTTACAATTTCCTTTTCGAGATTTTTTTCAGCACACGGTATCCATCACGACCCGCAATGCCAAGATTCATTGCACCCTGAATTGATTTTTCCAAACTAAGGCCAATTTGTTTTGGCACATAGTATGTCAGCGCACCTTGATTCAGAACATCATATATCTGTCCCCGATGTCGATTATATGTTGCCCAGAACTGAGACATGTCAAATTGTGGGTTAGCTGTTAATACCTGCTGTACCATAGAATCTAATATTTTCTTGTTCTCTTCTGATGTATTAGAAGGAACCGTTTCGCTTACCGCTTTAGAAAGCGCTTGGGCATTTGGTAAACTATTCAGCGTGTCCAAATCTCTGAGAATACTCTGAACCTCTAATTGTGTATACGCTCCTTGGGTCTGAAAGAAACCATTTCTCTGTAGATTTTTCATAAGCTGGTGCTGTTCTTGTATTTCAGAGGCATAGTTATAAAATTTATTCAGCGTAGAATACTCTGCCGCATCCATATTTTTTACAAATAGATGTTTATATTTATTCCAATAATTTTCTTCAAACAGCGGAAGTGATTCATAAAAGGCAGTATTGTTTAGCTGTCCCTCTACAATATAGCTGGACATCTCACCAATTTTTTCAAGAAGCTCATCAATTTGAAGAACCAGCACAGAGGCGGCGTCTATCTTCTCTCTTCGTCCTTGCAAGAAATACGTTATAAATGCAGATGCGCCAACTATTATTAGCGCGAGATCTACCCAGTTTTCCACTATAAACGCCATAAGCGCTCCTTTCGCATTGAAGAAATTCCATAATTTTCCTCATTATAGCACGGCGTTCACACATCTTCAATCTTTTATACAAGGCAAGACATATTTCGACACTTGATTTTGGAAACTTTGTCTTTTATTTGACCTTTTCGCTATCTACCTCACCGCCAGCTCCAACGCCTTCCGGCGTCTCACTGCGCACATCGCCGGGGAGGTGGAGAACACTTTCTCGGCCTCGATGGCGGCAAATAGGAGAGGACGGAGACTAAAAAGCCAAAGTTGGACATAAAATCGTCTTCTTTTCGTTATCCTATTTTTTTGAATCGCCGAATATTTCATCAAGCATTTCTTGAAATTCTTCATCTGTTGCAGTATGTTCTGCAAGCTTTTTCTCGAACATCTTGTCAAATGTTTGTTCATCCATCTCTGGAATTGAATCACCCCGTACCCAGCCAATGCCTGGGCATTCTCGTATTGCAGCATTTATTGCATCCACGACATAAGTTTTCAAATCCCCAATATTTTCGTAACCTTTTACAAGTTTCTTATTTTTCCATACCCTATTACGGAATGCCTTAAATTTTTCTCGTCCAGCATCTGTTTGTTCGCATTTTTCATTTGGTAACTTCTCAGGATGGGCATTAACAAACGCCATTACGGGAATGCTCTTCTGAATTGCATAATTATATTCTTTCTCCGTATAGCCAATTCCATCGTCGTCCAACGAACCATATCGCCCGCCAATAATCAAAATATAATAGTCGCAGTCGTCAAGCATCTTTTTGATATACTCCATCTGGCTCATATTGCTTGCTGGAAATTGTTCCATTCCGACTGGAATACAATTATTATTCAGGAGACACTGCGTTACTGCCGCTCGTTCTTCTTTCAAGTCCTCATATGTAGAGCTAATAAAAACTTGATATTTCTTTTTCATAATTATTTTTCCGCTAATAACTTTTTCTTCGATTTTCGGTATAGCCACAGATAGTTGTGGGCGGCTCAGTTTTCCATGGATGGAGTCCATTGTTCTATTGAAATTATCCTCTTCGATTTCATCCAGATAAATCTCAAAAATTTCTTTTGTTTTCTCCAATCCATCCCTGCATTTTTTATTTCTTTCGTTCCGATTGTCAAAATCGAAATATGGAACAAACTCTGTATGTTGAAACCGTTTCATTTGTGTGCTTTCCTGACCATAACATCTTGACAGAAAAAGCTCAGTGCGTATTTGCCAGTCTACAAATTCTTTTGAATCCGCTGTCAAATCTGGAATCTTCAAAAGTTCGTCTATTTTATCTATAAGAGATTTCAGTTTAGGATAATAATTCATGTTTTCACCTTTCATCCAAAATATTCCTGCATCAGTACCTTTTTCATCAGTTCCAGCTTCTCAAGGCTCTGCTGTATAGTCTGCTTCTGCTGGTCTACACGTTCCACAAAGGCAGCAAATTCGTTTTGCAGGGAAAGCGGGGGGATTGGAACGAGAAGCTGTGACAAGGTTTGCTGATTTAAGTTCTGAATATTTGCACCACGCCCAGTCATCTTTTTTCGAATAGAGTCAGTCTTTAGAACTTGAAGTAAATAAGGGGTATCAATATTTGTACTGGTCAACCGATATCTGATACAGAAACCGCTATATGTAACGGGAATACTTCCGGGATAAATGGCCAAACAGCGCCCCACAAGTTCTTTGTTCCCATTAGAACGAACAAATATAATGTCATTATCTCTAAGTAAATACTCAGGATCAGGCAATTCATTAAGTGAAACAAATGGTAAATCTTCAACATTTTGGATCATTGTACGATTTTTGAAATCCCCCACGCCAAGACAATGAATATCCACACCGGAATCACCTTTGTGAAAGTTCATTCCATTTTTACAATATCCTATGTCAAGAAGAAATGCAGTTTTCCAGTGTTTTGGATTACTTACAGGATCTCCAAACATCTCCACAAACCGTGCCTTTACCAGCTCATCCAGTTTGGCGAGTTGCTGTTTGCGAAGAGAAATCAATTTCCTCGATTTTCTTAGGATTTGTACGATTTTCCTTTGTCTTTCTATGGATGGAATAAAAATATCCGCTTCCGTAAGATTTCCTAGCTTAATATACTTAATAACTCCTCGTATCATAAAAGAGTAGTATTTATAGACCGCTCTCCAGCGGAATGCTACAATAGTTCCAGGGTGCTGTGGATTGGTGAAAAATCCCTACCGTAAAGACGGTTTATTGGAGGCTCCAACCACAGCTTCTTTGTTGAAATGTTAATCAGTTAGATACCGCCAGACGGTTTATTTAGAACGAGGTTACAAGAGCAAAGAAGTCTGTGGTCCTGAACAGCATCGAAATAAATACGCCGGAGGTATCAAAATGGTTTGTGTTGGAATTGATGTTGCCAAGGATAAGCATGACTGCTGTATTCTTGATTCAGACGGAATGGTTCGTGCTGACTGCTTTACCATCCCCAACAACATGGATGGATTTAAGCAGCTGCTTCAAACGATTCGAAACTGTACCAAAAAGTCAGACAAAATAAAAGTAGGACTTGAGGCTACCGGACATTACAGCTACAACATTCTTGGATTTCTTCTTGACAATGACCTGGCCGTCTATGTCATGAATCCTTTGCACACCAACCTGTACCGAAAAAGTCTCAGCCTTCGCAAAACCAAAACCGATCGTGTGGATGCAAGAACGATTGCAACTATGCTATTGTCCGATGTAGACCTCAAGTCCTACACGGATACAGCATACCACAACGAAGAGTTAAAGTCACTAACAAGATACCGATTCGATAAGGTTCGTGAAAGAGCCAAGCTGAAGCAGTCAGTGTCCAGACTGGTCACGATTCTGTTTCCAGAACTGGAGAAGCTCGTTCCCTCTCTCCATATTGCTTCGGTTTACTCGCTCATCAGCGAATATCCCGGTGCGAAGCAGGTTTCAGAAGTTCATCTTACCAAGCTGACAAACCTTCTTACAACAGCATCTAAGGGGCGTTACGGAAAAGACAAAGCTATCCAGATTCGAGATGCAGCCAAAACTTCCATTGGTTCAGTTATGCCTGCTAAATCTCTGGAACTGAAGCATACCATTAAACTCATTAAGGAACTCACCTCCGAGATCGACGAAATTGAAGATTCGATTCAGCAAATCATGGATGAATTGCATCCACCGATTCTTTCTATTCCCGGTGTCGGTATCCAGTCAGCAGCCATGATCCTTGCTGAAATCGGTGATTTCTCCAACTTTGAATCTCCTGACAAAATCCTTGCTTACGCTGGCTGCTCTCCATCTACATACCAGTCAGGAAAACTTACAAACTGTTACGCTCATATGGAAAAGCGTGGTTCACGTTATTTGCGATATGCCCTTTACAACGCAACCAAGTACGTTTGTCATTGGAATCCTGTCTTTGCCAAATACCTTGCCAAAAAACGTGCTGAAGGTAAGCACTATAATGTTGCCCTGTCTCATGCCACAAAGAAACTCGTGCGGCTGATCTACGCTTTGCAGAAGTCTGGAAAAGCATATCTTACAGCTGCCTGATTTTCTCCAGAGCCTGAGCCAAATCCAAGAACAACTTAGCTGGCGCAGCGAACCCTTGACAAACCGAAGCATTCAAATGCTATTCTGTTTCTGCGAGGGTTGGCCGGGCTTGCTTTGCTATTCTCTCCGTCGCCCTCGCTGCTCTGATTTCAGCATTTGAAGGCTGTTTGTCAGGGGCAGCGAATCGTTGACGGATTTTTTCATTTTGGGGCTTGACTTTTAATAGTTAGTCTCCAATAGACTGCGATCTTAGTGTTTCAAGATACTTGTCCATAAAAAAGTAAAGATATTGCACATCCAAAAAAGTTTTATCCATACTTTCAATGATATAAGTTCTTTGGTACGCATCAAACTTTCCGCTATAATACTTTACATTCAAATCACCATTTCCGGCAACTAGAACACACTCACAGTCGTAACTGTAACTGTCAATTTTCAAGGGTTCAATTGCGCACGTAAAGAAAGGGTATTGTCCGCTTTCCGATGATGCATTCGCGTCTAGTTTTCCAGTTCGAATTTTCACATAATCTCCCAACTTCGCCATCACACCATCTCCTCCAACTCTGCCAGACCTTTAGTGATCTCCATTTCTAGCTCATGCAGGTCGGCAAGGATCTCCGTGGTCGAGGGATACTCCACCGGCACATACTCCGTCTCTTTGTACTTATTGATGGATAAATCATACCCGTTAGCGGCAATTTCCGCTTTGGGCACAAAGAAGCTCTGCTCGGTGCGCTTGCGGTCAGTTTCGGCATCGAGGTTATGGAACCGGGCGATGATGTCCGGGATGTCGTTTTCCTTTATCTCGGTGCGCTTGTCGTCCAGCGAGAAGCCGTCGGCTTTCATATCGTAGAACCACACCCTGTCGGTGCCGCCCGCGCCGGTCTTGGTAAACACCAGCACCGCCGTGGACACGCCTGCGTAGGGCTTGAACACGCCGGAGGGCATGGAAATGACCGCCCGCAGCTGGTGGCTCTCGATAAGCTCTTTACGGATGCTCTGGTGCGCCTTGCTGGAGCCGAACAGCACGCCGTCCGGTACGATGCAGGCGCAGCGGCCACCGGTTTTCAGCATCCGCAGGAAAAGCGCGAGGAAAAGCAGTTCTGTCTTTTTGGTGTTGGTGACGGCTTTCAGATCGTCGTTGATGCTCTCTGCGTCCACGGTGCCCTTAAACGGCGGGTTCGCAAGGCAGATCGTGTATCTGCTGCAAATGTTGTTCTGCTTGGAAACACTGTCCTTATAGTCGATCTCCGGGTTCGTGATGGAGTGGAGCATCAGGTTCATGGCCGAAATGCGCAGCATGGTGCGGTCCGTGTCAAAGCCGGTGAACATCGGGCCGGCAAAATGCTGCCACTGCTCCGGGGTCATGCTGTCCTCGTAGTGGGTGCGGAGATATTGCGCACTGGACACCAGAAAGCCTGCCGTGCCGCAGGCGGGGTCGCAGATAAAGTCGTCCGGCGTGGGCTGCACCAGCTCCACCATCATGTCGCGGATGTGCTTGGGCGTGCGGAACTGGCCGTTCTGCCCTGCGGTTGCCAGTTTGCCCAGCATATACTCGTACAGGTCGCCCTGCATATCACGGTCGGCAATGTCGTGGGTGTAAAGATCTTCCAGCCCGGTGATGATCTTTTGCAGCACCTGCGGGGTGGGGATCAGGAACATGGCATCGTCCATGTACCGCGCAAAGGCGGTGTTGCCCTCATCCGGGCGGGTGGGGTCGTCCTCGATCTCCACCAGTTCGCCGTTCGCATCAAAGTCCGGCAGACGGCCATACTTCATCTTTTTGATGGCAGGGAACACCCGCTGCTGCATGGTCAGGGAAATTTCGC
>OGNW01001624.1_pt1 | contig 11415 bp, 8 predicted proteins | sample 1573591 | NCBI WGS metagenome assembly OGNW01 (sample SAMEA2581894, study PRJEB24529) | metagenome | biome: Human gut stool | place: China | collected 2011
GGACAGTACCACCCAGTGCCGCCTGTGCATATGTAAGAGGCGCAGTGGAGAAAATATTCATATCCTGTCTCTGGAAAATCGGATGACGTGCAACATTTACTTCTACAAGAAGATCACCTCTCGGTCCTCCGTTTGTACCCGGTTCACCCTTCTCACGGATACGAATACTCTGACCATTGTCAATACCAGCAGGTACAGATACCTGAATCTTCTTTCTGGAAGAGGTATATCCTGTTCCGCGGCATGCACTACATTTATCTTTAATGATCTTACCTGTTCCATGACAGTCCGGACAAGTTTGCACATTACGCACCATTCCGAACATGGACTGCTGTGTATATACGACCTGACCTTCACCGTTACATTTCGGACAGGTTGTCGGTGAAGTACCTGGTCTCGCACCTGTTCCATGGCAGGTGGTACATTCGTCCTTCAGTACGATCTCCAGTTCTTTTTCACAGCCAAAGACAGCTTCTTCAAAAGTAATATTTACGCGTGCGCGGAGATTAGCTCCCTTCATCGGACCATTATTGGCACGTCTGCTTCTGCCACCGCCGCCAAATAAATCACCGAAAATATCGCCGAAGATATCACCCATATCAGCACCGTTAAAATCAAAACCTCCGAAGCCGCCGCCGGCACCTCCGCCACCGTTTTCAAAAGCCGCATGGCCAAACTGGTCATACTGTTTTCTCTTCTCCGGATCGCTTAAGATGGTGTAAGCCTCTGTTGCCTCTTTAAATTTCGCCTCAGCCTCTTTATCTCCTGGATTTACATCCGGGTGATACTTCTTGGCCAGCTTACGATATGCTTTTTTAAGTGTTGCGTCATCGGCGCTTTTGTCCACGCCTAAGACTTCATAATAATCTCTCTTATCAGCCATGATTTTAATCCTATACCCGTTTTATTTATAACACAACTATTCAGTGAGAGAGACTCTCCCACTGAACAGTTATTATTGATATTTCCGTTGCAAATCTCTGCTTTTACAGAAATGTCACATTATACTTCTTTGTAATCAGCATCTACAACATCATCGTTGTTTCCTGCATCTGTGCTGCCTGCTGCACCGCCGCCCATATTCATGTCCGGTCCTGCCTGGCCGCCTGCCTGCTGTGTCTGCTCATACATCTTAGCGAACAGTTTCTGAGCACTTTCCATCATCTTCTCCTGAGCAGCTTTGATATCAGCTACCTGAGAATCTGTCATCTCTTCTGCATTTGTAGTCTGGGACAGTAAGTCTTTCAGCGCATTCAGGTCAGCTTCTACAGCAGCTTTATCATTAGCATCGATCTTGTCTCCGGCCTCTTTCAGTGCATTCTCAACCTGGAATACCATGGAATCAGCATTGTTTCTTGTATCGATTGCTTCTTTACGTTTCTTATCCTGTGCTTCGAACTCAGCAGCTTCTTTTACTGCTTTGTCGATATCGGAATCAGACATGTTAGAACCAGCTGTGATTGTAATGTGTTGTTCTTTACCTGTTCCAAGATCCTTAGCGGATACATTTACGATACCGTTGGCATCGATATCGAAGGTAACCTCGATCTGAGGGATTCCTCTGGGAGCGGGAGCAATACCGTCCAGACGGAACTGTCCGAGGGACTTGTTATCCTTGGCAAACTGACGCTCACCCTGTACTACGTTGATATCTACAGCGGTCTGGTTATCAGCTGCGGTAGAGAAGATCTGGCTCTTTTTGGTAGGAATGGTAGTATTTCTCTCGATCAGTCTGGTAGCGACACCACCCATGGTCTCGATGGACAGGGACAGGGGCGTTACATCCAGTAACAGAATATCACCGGCACCAGCATCACCTGCAAGCTTACCACCCTGGATAGAAGCACCGATTGCTACGCACTCATCAGGGTTCAGAGATTTGCTGGGCTCTTTACCGGTCAGGGCTCTTACCTTATCCTGTACCGCAGGAATACGTGTAGAACCACCTACCAGCAGTACCTGACCCAGATCAGAATAGTTCAGGCCAGCATCCTTCATAGCGTTCTGTACGGGGATAGCAGTCTTATCAACCAGATCTCTGGTCAGTTCATCGAACTTAGCACGGGTTAAATTCATATCAAAGTGCTTAGGTCCCTCTGCAGTTGCGGTAATGAAAGGAAGGTTGATATTGGTGGTCATTGCGCTGGACAGCTCTTTCTTAGCCTTCTCAGCTGCTTCCTTCAGTCTCTGCATAGCCATCTTATCACCGGACAGATCTACGCCTTCTGCCTTCTTGAATTCATCCAGCATCCACTGAATGATCTTGTTATCGAAATCATCACCGCCAAGGTGTGTATCACCGTTGGTAGCCAGTACTTCGATGACACCGTCACCGATCTCGATGATAGATACATCAAAGGTACCGCCACCAAGGTCGTATACCATGATCTTCTGTTCTTTTTCATTGTCCAGACCATAAGCAAGTGCTGCTGCGGTAGGCTCGTTGATGATACGCTTTACATCCAGGCCTGCGATCTTACCTGCATCCTTGGTAGCCTGACGCTGGGCATCATTGAAGTATGCGGGAACTGTGATAACTGCCTCGGTAACCTTCTCACCCAGATAGCTCTCGGCATCTGCTTTCAGCTTCTGCAGGATCATTGCGGAGATCTGCTGAGGAGAGTATTTTTTGCCGTCAATGGTACGGCCGCGATCGGTACCCATATCTCTCTTAATGGAAGAAATGGTCTTCTCTGCGTTGGTAACTGCCTGACGCTTTGCAGGCTCACCGACCAGTCTCTCACCGGTCTTGGTAAATGCTACAACAGAGGGTGTGGTTCTTGCACCTTCTGTATTAGCGATAACGGTGGGTTTACCACCTTCCATAACAGCTACACAGCTGTTGGTTGTACCTAAGTCAATACCAATAATCTTACTCATAATATTTTCCTCCTGTTTTTATTCTCTGTTTTCATTTTATAGTTTCTATTCTCAAAAATATGTGATAATCAAATTATTGAACAACGCCTACCATGCTGTGTCTTACGACCATGTCATGATATGTGTAACCCTTCTGAAGTTCCTGGGCTATCACACCGGATTCATACTCATCGCTCTCCACCTGCATCACTGCGTTGTGAAGATTCGGGTCGAATTCCTGTCCGACTGCCTCGATTGGTTTCACACCGATGTTCTCAAGTTCTGTCATCAGCTGTTTGTAGATACGGTTCATACCGTCTACGAAAGGATCCTCTTTGGATTCCTCGGGAACCGTTGCCAGGCCTCTTTCAAAATTATCTACTACCGGAAGGATCTTCTCGATCACACTCTTGGCACCGGTATCGAACATTGCCTGTTTCTCTTTATCGGTTCTCTTGCGGAAGTTCTCGAACTCTGCCATCTGACGCTTTACTCTGTCTTCCAGCTGATCGATCTTCTCCTTGTAGGAATCTTCCTTTTTGTTCAGCTTTGCCTGCTTCTTTGCTGCCTTTTTGTCTTCCTTGCTCACGGGTTCCTCATCTTCTGTCTCTTCTTCCTTCAGTTCTTCGGCATCTGAAAGATCCTGTTCCATTTCTTCCTCTAATATTTCTTTTTCCTGATCTGCCATTCTTACTTTCCTTTCTGGAATCTGTCTATTCTTTGCGGTAAAGGTCATCCAACTGGTTCTGCACCGTCCGCAGCGTTCCTATGACCTTGTCATAATCCATTCTCTTGGGACCTATGATTCCTATGGTTCCCTTCATGCCTTCTCCCAATTCATAAGTAGCTGTGACAACACTGCAATCCTTCATGCCCTGTACCGGTGTCTCGTCTCCGATGTACACCTGAATACCTGTGCTGCCTTCATCTGCCAGGGACTCCTGGATCAGACCGCCCAGCTGCTGCTTCTCCTCGAAAGCATTGATCAGTTCACTTGCCTTGGACTGATCTGCCAGTTCCGGATACCGGAAAATATTGTTTGCGCCGCTGGTGTAGATCTCCAGGTCCTCGTCTGCCTTGATGGCATCCGCCACAGCATCGATCACTTCACTGACGATCTCACTGTGGATTCCGGCCTGCTGCTTCATTGCTGCGATCATTCCCACATTGATCTCCTCCATGGACAATCCATTGAGGTGGGTATTCAACAGAATGTTCAGCTTCAGCAGTGTCTCATCATCCAGTTCCTGATTCACCGCCAGGATATTGTTCTTGATCACATTACCTTCGGCAACGATGACCGCCAGAATCTGTCCGGCATCTACCCGGGACAGCTGGATGAACTTTACCTTGTTGCGATGTACCTGCGGAGCACTGATCATGGTGGCGTATTGTGTGTTCTGAGCCAGGGTCTTCACCACCTGTTTTAACAGGTTCTCCAGCTTATCCTGCCTCTCTAAGAGCATATCCTTCATCTCATTGACTTCCTGCTCTCTGGTGGCCATCATGGTATCCACATAGAAGCGATATCCCTTATCGGAAGGAATTCTTCCTGCGGAAGTGTGCGGCTGTATGATATAACCCATCTCTTCCAGATCCGCCATCTCATTACGAATGGTCGCCGAACTTAGATTCAGATCTGTGTATTTTGAAATGGTCCTGCTGCCTACCGGCTCTCCCGTTTCCAAGTAGTTCCGGATAATGGCTTGCAATATAATTCTTTTTCTGTCATCCAATTGCATTCCATCACTCCCTTTGGGATTATTAGCACTCATCTGAAAGGAGTGCTAACATCTTCTTACCCTAAAATATCACTACAGGATATTATTGTCAACTGATTTTCCCGAAAATAATTCTAAACAAAATATTAAAAAAAACTATTCAGAGCCTCATTCGCCAAATACAGATTCTTGTGCAAGCACAAATCTGTACTTGGCTCATCGTATACACAAAAAGGACCGGCACTATTTCAGTACCAGTCCTGTCTCCAGATATACGGGAAGTGCCCGTACATATACCATATCTATTGTGCCTCCGACAAGGATCAGAAAACATATCGCAACCCCTGTATTCACCAGCCACCGGGGAAAGGTTCTGCCTTTGATCTTCAGTTCCGAAAGTTTTTGAATTCCTTTTATCATATAATACATCAGGGGGAGCAGCGCTGGGAGCAGGTACCGTCCCTGATTCTGATAATCCGTGGTGTATGCATAATAAATCGTCAGAAATGCCGGCATAAAAATGCAATAAAGCATATTAATATGGAAGAACCATTCTCTTCCGGATATTTTGCGACGCTTCTTATAGCAGATCACATACAGAAGGCTTCCCGCGGTGCCAAGCACAAAAAATGCTTTATACGCCCGATACAGCCAGATGCTTCCGTAGATGGACATGGAGCCGAAAGCTGCCACGAAGCTGTGGAACAGACCGGACAGTGTGCAGCGTTCCCGGAACATTTCCAGCACCGTATAACCCATGGACTGATAAGTCTGCATGGTCAGCGGATTGACACTCTCCACCGCATATTGGATCGCCATCTTTTCCCGGGTGGCCAGTCCCAGCAGATCTCCGTCCAGAACGATATAACTTCGGATGAACCACCAGCCGATCCCCGCCAGAACTACTCCGGCGATCAGACAGCCGTATTTCAGCATATTCTTCCAGTCATAGAAATAGCCGCCGTTTTCCTTCTTCTGCAAAAAGGACAACAGAAAGAGTAAAATGCAGCTTACGATATATCCGTAGGCATTATAATAAGAAAGAGCACACAGAATAATACCACCGCTCATCCACAGACTGTTGCGGAGATTTATACCATCCTGATATACGCATACCAGAGCATATACCATCATGGCTGTGGATAACATACAGCAGGAATCCGTATTCACATAAGTGTGCAGGAACAATCCCTCCGGCAGGTACGTTACTGCAAAGCAGAACAGCCAACGGAATCGGTCATCCCGGAACACTCTTTTTCCAATCAAATATACCACTACTGCCATCAGCAGGCCAAAGGTTACGTTCACCAGTCTTGCGGTATAGAGCAGTACCACTTCCGATTCCGTAAACAGGCTCACAAAGCGCATGAGATATCCCTGCACGATATAGGGAAATACGTTATACAGAGCATAGGAAAATCCGTAGGCCGGAATCCGCACCTCTTCCTCCCATCCCGTAGGGATCTTCCCATACTTGCAGATAAACTGCGGGATCAGATATCTCGCATGTTCATCCGGCGGATTACCATACAGCGGCGGTGTGTTGGCCAGCGGCTGCAACAGTGCAAGTGTAAGTGCCAGTGCCAGGAATCCCAACAGATATAATGTAAAAATAATCTTTTCTGATTTTTTCTGCATTCTGTCATCCTTTAACATTTTTATAGATACGAAGACCCCAAAGTGGTAAATTCAACTTTGGGGCCTGGTAAACTATTCAGACCCTATTCGCAAAACCGCACCTTCGGTGCTTTCCTTTTGCTCATAGGGTTACTTCGTAATATAAAAATAAGTATATATCCTTATGAATGCAAGCATTCAACGTATATATACTTATTTTTTATTACTCTGAATAGTTTATATGTAGAAGCTTCCGGTGATCTCTTTGTTCATTACATAGTAAACCATGTTCTCTTCGGGCTTTACATACAGCTCTACGCTGGTCAGGTCAGCTGCCTTCTGCTTCAGATCGTATTTCCATACGTCCTTGGCGATCTTCAGCAGTTCTTCCTGAGAGTAGGACTTTCCACCGAACTGAACGCTGATCTCACTCTTTAACTCTGTCTTCTTGGCTACGGGCTTCTTAGCCTCTGCCTTTGCAGGTGCTGCCTTCTTGGTCTCTTTCTTAACTGTTTCCTTCTTGGCTGCAGGCTTCTTAACCTCTGCCTTTACAGGTGCTTTTTCTTCTGCCTTTGCTACAGGGGCCTTCTCAGCTTCCTTCACAGCGGTCTTGGTTTCTGTCTTAACTGGAGTTGTCGGTGCTGCTTTCTTAACTTCTGCCTTAGGCGCTTCCACTTTAGCTGCTACAGGTGCTACAGTTTTCTTAACTACTGCCATGTTACCGTCTCCCTTCTGTACGAATCATGTACAAAAACATTTTCATTCTCCTCACAAGTACCGTATTTCGGTGCTCGATAAGGGTAGTGTATTCCTTTTCCCTATAATTGTCAACTGTTATGCGAATACCAGAAAGTACAGCAATACGATAATACCCAGCACAATGCGATACCATCCAAAGACTTTAAAGTCATGCTTTTTGATATATCCCATCAGGAAACGAAGTACGAACAGGGATACAATGAAGGATATCACTGTACCGACCAGCAGGCAGGCAAGCTCCATTCCCGTGAATGCAAATCCGAACTTCAATACCTTCAGAAGACTCGCTCCAAACATAACGGGAATCGCCAGAAAGAAGGTAAATTCCGCTGCCACCGTTCTCGATATACCAATCATAATAGCACCCAGGATCGTAGCTCCGGAGCGGGATGTTCCGGGCAGTGCCGCAGCCACCAGTTGGCAGAAACCGATGATCAATGCATCTCTGTAGGTCAACTGTGACAGTGTTGTGGTGGTAGGTACACGATTCTTGTTCCAGTTCTCGATCACGATAAACAATACACCGACCAGTACCAACATAACTGCTACCACGATGACCTGGATCGTTACTCCACTGGTTCCGATCTCTTTTTTGAAGGCTTCGCTCACCGCATCATCAAACAGCAGGCCGTAAACGACCGCAGGGATACATGCTACAACGATCTTCACCCACATCCAGAAAGCATCCATGCTCAGTGCCACATTTCCTACCGTAAAATCTTTTTTAGATCTTACAATACCACCTTTTTTTGTCTGCTGATTTTTCTTCATATAAAAAGGCCAGATCTTGTTCCAGAACAGAACGACTACCGCCAGGATAGCTCCCAACTGAATGACAACATCAAACATATCGAAGAAACCTTCACTGGTCTCCTGAAAGGGAATCAGACGCTCCACCAGGATCAGATGTCCTGTGCTGCTGATGGGCAGCCACTCGGTGATGCCCTCCACGATACCGTAGATAATTGCCTTGATAATTTCTAACATTTTGTTTCTCCTATCTTTTTTATTTTCTGACGAATCAGAGCTTTTATTTTTCCAGATATGCCAGCAGATCTTCATAGCAGTTCTCTGCTTCCTGATAGCCCTCTTCATATAATGCGATCAGTTTGTCCTTGTCTTTCTCTATCCGTCCCACATCACTCTTCTTATGAGGTCTGATCACGAAAGCCTGACCGTTTTTCTCCTGTCTGTCAATATAGTCCAGGCACTCGTTATAACGGACATGTCGGTCTGCCATGAGTTCATATACTTTAGGATATTTCAGGTATCTGAGTTTTATGAGTCCCAGCTGTGACGCAGATGCGGGCTTTCTCACGAATCCCACCTCTTTGGTCATGACCAGGATGTTCTTCCGGTTGCCGTCCAGAATAGATTTCTCCAGAGGAATGGCATCGCTGATGCCACCATCCAGATACAGCTTCCCATCGATCTTCACATTCCGTGCCACCAGCGGCAGGGATGCGGATGCCCGGATCTTGTCGATATCCTTGCGGATATCACGGACACGCAGATACTCCGGCTGTCCCGTCTCGATGTTGGTCACCACGCTGTAGGCCTTGCCAGGATATTTTTCAAAGGTATCGTAATCATACGGATACAGGTAATCCGGAATCAGGTGATAACAGAAATCCACATTGAACAAATCTCCGCTGGTCAATAAGCTTTCCAGGCTGCAATACCGTCTCGTATCCAAATAATCCACACTGACACTCAGCGCCCGTCCCTTTTGTCTGGACAGGTAGCTGCACATATGGCACGCTCCGGCAGATACCCCATAGATATGGGAGAAGTCAATTCCTTTTTCGGTAAAAAAGTCCAACACTCCGGCGGTATAGACACCCTTCATGCCGCCGCCTTCCAATACCAGTCCTGCCTGATACATTCTCATTACTCTCCTTTCTGCTTCTGCAACTATCCAGAACCACATCAGCATATCGAAAGGCTCATTCGTGCAAGCACGATTCGCTTTTCGATATGCTGTGTGACTCTAGATAGTTGCATACTCGGTCTTTACGAACTTACGCAAAGCTTCCAGAGATCTCTCCACTTTTTCGGTGTCCACACAGTAGGCCATGCGGAAATATCCGGGTGCGCCAAAGCTATCACCCGGTACCAGAACGAGATCATATTTCAATGCTTTCTGGCTGAATACCTTGGCATCCTCTTCCAGCGCTTTCGGGAAAATGTAGAAGGTTCCGCCGGGCTTCACACAAGTGAATCCCAGCTTGGTCAGTTCTTTATACAGGATATTCATATTCGTCTCATACACCGACAGATCCGCTGTCTTATCCAGTACCTGTGCCACTGCCAGCTGGATAATGGAAGGCGGACAGTTATGTCCGATACCTCGGGAGATCTGTCCGCACATATTGATCATGGTCTCCGCATCCTCACATGCCGGGTTCACTGCCACATAACCGATACGTTCTCCCGGCAGAGACAGAGATTTGGAGAAAGAATAGCACATGATGGTATTGTCATAAAAATAGGATACGCAGGGACTGTCTACACCTTCAAACACGATCTCACGATAAGGTTCATCAGAGATCAGATAAATAATATGACCGTATTCCTTGGACTTTTCGCTCAGGATATCTGCCAGTCTCTGCAATGTCGGGGTGGAATATACCACACCGGAGGGGTTGTTGGGAGTGTTGATCAGTACTGCCTTGATCTTCTCCGTCAGCATCTCCTCAAACGCCTCGAAGTTGATCTGGAAGTTCTCCAGATTTGGGGAAACCACCTTAAGTACCGCTCCGGTGAGATCCACATACGGATGATATTCCGGGAAAAACGGTGCAAAAGTCAGGATCTCATCTCCCGGCTCCGTCACCAGACGAAAAGCATGTGCCAACGCTCCTGCCGCCCCGGATGCCATGAAAATGTGCTCCTTACGATAAGGCAGCCCAAACCTTTTCTCCAGGTTCTCCGCAATTGCCTCCCTGACACTTGTAATACCGAGGCTGGGACTGTAGCCATGCAGTTCCAACGGTTCCTTCGTTGCCAGCATATGGATCATACGATCTGTAAATTCTCTGGGAACCGGAACGGAAGGATTCCCCAGGCTGTAATCAAATACGTTCTCGTATCCGATTTCCTGTCCCCTTGCCGTAGCAAATTCCGAAAGCTGCCGAATCACCGATTTTCCCGACAGCATGTCTTTATATTTCTGAACTAACATACTAATCTCCTTTCCGCAGACGATTCCTTTCGTCGGAGGAATCGCAAATCAAATTTCAAATTTGATTCTGCGCTGTTTATTTGATCTCTATAAACTTATCTCCGAACCTTTCCGTGGACAGACAGATACTGTTTCTTCCACAGCTTTTGGCCTTATAGAGAAGATCATCCGCTCTTGATGTGAAATCCCATTCCTTGTTATTGCCCACCGGAATCCGCACAAATACTCCCTGGCTTACCGATACATAGTTGCTGCAATTACTGCATTCATGGGGAAGTTTCAATTTGCGGACCTTCCTCAAAATATCTTCCGCCACTCTTCGTATCTTCTCCACCGTCATTCCTGTATAGAGGATCATAAATTCATCCCCACCGTATCTGGCACAGAAAATCTTACCCGGAACCTGCTGTTTCCGCAGAACTCCGGCAATCGCTTTCAGGCACTGATCTCCGGCCAGATGTCCGTAATGATCGTTGTATTCCTTGAAGAAATCAATATCCATGAGTTCTACTCCCATGAGCTCATGTTCCTCATAGGCATGTTCAAAACTGCTCGTAAAGTGTTCATGTAAAAAGGTCCGGTTTGCCAGTCCCGTCAGCTCATCATGCATAGCCAGACTTTCCAGCTCCCGGTTGGAAGCTTTCATGTTCGTCCAGTCCAACGTAACGTTTTTCAGCCGGTTCTGCAATTCTATGACATTGATCAGCGCTTCTCTGTTTTCCTGTTGGTATTTCTCATAAATATCAAAATACTGGCGGGTATAATCTATGTATTCCCAGGTGAGACCCTTCTTCTGCAGAAGTTCACTCTTGAAAGGATACAGATCCAGGAAAATATTATAATGCTCTTCGATATGCTTTTCATCAATGATCCGGATCAATTCTTCCAGATATTTTCCATCAGGCAGGATTGCCAGGATTCCCGCCAGGATCACCAGTTCATCCATGATCTCTTCAAAAACATCCCGGTCTGACAATTGCTCCAGAAGATCTGCTGCAAGCTTTAAAGCCTCTTCCTCATGCCCTTGTAATAATTCGCAGGAAATACGATACATTTCTAATGTTATTTTCGAATAATAGCTTTCCGGTGCCTCTCTGATGATCTGTTCTATTTGATTCCAAAGCCGTAAAGCCTCTTCCATTTCTCCCATATACATGTGACAGCAGCCACATTCGATCATACAGTTGATCCTGTTATAATTCAGCTGATATGTTTTCTCTGACTTACTATAGGAGTCGATTGCTGTACGGTAATGCTGTATCGCCTCCTGCCGCA
>OGNW01001635.1_pt1 | contig 11333 bp, 10 predicted proteins | sample 1573591 | NCBI WGS metagenome assembly OGNW01 (sample SAMEA2581894, study PRJEB24529) | metagenome | biome: Human gut stool | place: China | collected 2011
ACTTGTGAAACGGTCAATAAGAGTATTAAAAGTAAAATATTTGCTATATAGACTCTAACATAAATATCTGGAATGTGAAGAAGGACAGTCTCGGACTGTATTGTTCGCATGAAAGTGATAAAGAAGTAGACGCAAGCAAGAATGATGTAAATTCCTGCCTGCGTTTTTTGTATGTAAAATTACGCGTGGTAAGGAATTGTAGTAACCTGATAGAAAAGAGGAACGATAAGATGGAAAAAGAATTACAGCAGAGAGCTCCGATATATGAGGCATTGGAACGATTTCGAAGAATGCGTATTGTTCCGTTTGATGTTCCGGGGCATAAGCATGGAAGAGGCAATCCTGAACTGGTGGAACTGCTTGGAGAAAAATGTGTTGGAATTGACGTGAATTCTATGAAACCGCTCGATAATCTGTGCCATCCGGTATCGGTCATCAAAGAGGCGGAGGAACTGGCAGCAGATGCATTTGGAGCAAAACACGCATTTTTAATGGTTGGCGGAACAACTTCTTCCGTTCAGGCAATGGTGTTGTCTTGCTGCAAAAAAGGCGACAAGATCATACTTCCGCGAAACGTACATCGAAGTGTTATCAATGCTCTTGTTCTTTGTGGAGCGCATCCGGTATATGTGAATCCGGATGTAGATAAAGAATTGGGAATTTCGCTTGGAATGAAAGTGTCACAGGTAGAGCAGGCGATTCGGGAAAATCCTGATGCAGTGGCAGTATTTGTAAATAATCCGACATATTATGGAATTTGTTCGGATCTTAAGACGATTGTAAAACTTGCGCATGAGCAGGATATGAAGGTTCTTGTGGATGAGGCGCATGGGACGCATTTTTACTTTGGAGAGAATTTGCCAATCTCGGCGATGGCAGCCGGGGCAGATATGGCATCTGTCAGTATGCACAAATCTGGTGGCAGCCTGACACAGAGTTCATTTCTACTTATTGGTGAAGGAGTAAAAGAAGGGCATGTAAGGCAGATCATCAACCTGACACAGACGACGAGCGGATCATATCTGTTGCTGTCCAGTCTCGATATTTCCAGAAGAAATCTAGCACTTCGCGGAAAAGAGGCTTTTGGAAAGGTCGTTGCACTTGCCGACTATGCAAGGGAAGAGATTAATAAAATTGGCGGATATTATGCGTTTTCCAAAGAGCTTGTGAATGGGAGCAGTATTTTTGATTTTGATACGACAAAGCTCTCGATTCATACGCTGGAACTGGGACTTGCCGGAATCGAAGTATATGACATTTTGAGAGATGAGTATGATATCCAGATTGAGTTCGGAGATATCGGAAACATTCTGGCATATCTGTCCATCGGCGACCGCAAGCAGGAAGTGGAGCGTCTTGTGAGTGCCTTGGCGGAAGTAAAAAGACGCTATCAAAAAGATAAAACGGGAATGTTGACGCAAGAGTACACGTGTTGTCACCACGCCGCAGGAATCATTTTATGCGGAAAAAGAGTCTCTTCCGCTGAGCGATACGGTAGGAAGAGTCTGCAGTGAGTTTGTAATGTGCTACCCGCCGGGGATTCCGATTCTTGCGCCAGGGGAAGAGATTACAAAAGAAATTTTAGATTATATTATTTACGCAAAAGAAAAAGGATGTTCTATGACCGGACCGGAAGATGCCCAGATAGAGTATCTGAACGTGCTGAAATAACAGGGAGGTGTAAGCGATGGAGATGTGGTTCCATGATGAACATACGGACAATGTAAAACTGGCAATTAGAGTGGATTATCAGGTGTTTTCGGCTCAGAGTGAGATACAGAGAATCGATGTGCTTGAGTCGAAAGAGTTTGGCAAAATTCTTGTTGTAGACGGAGATTTGATGCTCACCGAAAAAGACGAGTTTATCTATCATGAGATGATCAGTCATGTGCCTATGGCAGTGCATCCGCAAGTGGAAAAGATACTTGTAATCCGCGGAGGAGACGGCGGTGTTGTAAGAGAACTTGCGAAATATGATACGGTGGAGCAGATTGATGTGGTAGAGGCAGATCCACTTCTTGTGGAGGTGTGCCGAAAATATTTTCCACAGATGGCATGCAGTTTGAATGATCCGCGTGTGCATATTTATCATGAGGATGGATTACGGTTTATCCGTTCAAAATCTGATGCGTATGATTTGATCATCATTGATTCGCCGAATCCGTTTGGCGCAGGGGAAGGGCTTTTCACAAAAGAATTTTATGGAAATTGTTTTAATGCGCTTCATGAAGATGGTATTATGATCAACCAGCATGAGAGCCCGTTTTACAAGGAGGAGGCATTCCAATGTCAGAGAATGCACAAGAGAATCATTGAATCCTTTCCAATCAGCAGGATTTATCAGGCACATATCCCTTCCTATCCGTCAGGACACTGGCTGTTTGGGTTCGCTTCAAAGAGATATCATCCGATTCATGATATGGATGGAATTCAGTGGAAACTGCGTGGGATTCAGACAAAATATTATTTGCCGAGACTGCATGAAGGAGTATTTGCACTCCCGGCATATGTGGAGGAATTAGTACAAGATGTTGAATAAAAATATTGTGACGTTTATAGGATGCGAGTCTGAGTATGAAGATGCAAAGATTGTGCTTTACGGAGCGCCGTTTGACTCGACAACGTCTTTTCGTCCAGGCACAAGATTTGGAAGTGCCGCGATCAGAAATGAGTCTTTTGGTCTGGAGACATACAGTCCGTATCAGGACAAAGAACTGACAGAGTATTGTGTGTTTGACAGCGGAGATCTGGAACTGCCGATGGGAAGTGCAAAGAAGTCTCTTGAGATGATAGAAGAACGATGCCGTGTGATTTTGAAGGATGGTAAAGTTCCGTTTATGATCGGCGGAGAGCATTTGGTGACACTTGGCAGTATGAGAGCGGCGGTTGAGAAATACCCCAATCTTCATATCATACACTTTGACGCGCATGCGGATCTTAGAGATGAATATCTGGATGTGAAAGAGTCACATGCATGTGTGATGAGACGGTGCTGGGAACTTGTAGGTGACGGCAAAATTTATCAGTTTGGTATTCGCTCAGGTGACAGAGAAGAATTTCTGTGGTCGAAAGAAGGACATGTGACGATGCATCCGTTTGACCTGAATGGGTTGGAAGATGCGATAGAGGCATTAAAAGGGAAACCGGTGTATTTCACAGTGGATCTGGATGTGTTAGATCCGTCTGTATTTCCGGGGACAGGAACGCCGGAGGCTGGTGGAGTGAGTTTTAAAGAGCTTTTGGATGCGATTATAAAGGTATGCGAAGGCTGTAATGTCATCGGATGTGATGTGAACGAACTTAGTCCGCACTATGATCAAAGCGGCGTGTCAACTGCGGTGGCAGGAAAGATTGTGAGAGAATTTTTAATTGCATTGGCAAAATAAATCAGGATAAAAGCAGGAGGAAGAAAAAATGGGAAAAATATTAATTATTGGCTGTGGCGGTGTAGCAAGTGTGGCAATTCAAAAATGTTGTCAGGTAAGTGAAGTATTTACAGAGATGTGTATTGCAAGCCGTACCGTTTCAAAATGTGAGGCTTTAAAAGAAAAACTGGAAGGAAAGACAAATACAAAGATTACAACAGCACAGGTAGATGCTGACAATGTAGATGAGCTGATTGCGTTGATTGAAAAAGAAAAACCGGAAGTAGTGCTCAATCTTGCACTTCCATATCAGGATCTGACAATCATGGACGCATGTCTTGCGACAAAAGTACACTATATTGATACAGCGAATTATGAGCCGGAAGATACAGCAAAATTTGAATACAAGTGGCAGTGGGCATATCGTGAAAGATTTGAGGAGGCTGGTATCACAGCGCTTCTTGGAAGTGGATTTGACCCGGGAGTGACAAGTGTATTTTCTGCATATGCATTGAAACACTATTTTGATGAGATCAATTATATTGATATTATGGATTGTAATGCGGGAGACCACGGTTATCCGTTTGCGACAAACTTCAACCCGGAGATCAACATTCGCGAGGTGTCTGCAAAAGGTTCCTACTGGGAAGATGGTCACTGGGTAGAGACAGAGCCGATGGAAATCAAACGTGTTTACAATTTCCCGGAAGTTGGAGAGAAGGATATGTACCTTCTTCATCATGAAGAGATCGAATCTCTTGCATTGAATATACCTGGAATTAAGAGAATCCGTTTCTTTATGACATTTGGACAGAGTTACCTGACACATTTAAAATGTTTGGAAAACGTAGGAATGACTTCTATTGAACCGATCATGTATGAAGGAAAAGAGATTATTCCGCTTCAGTTCTTAAAAGCAGTACTTCCGGATCCGGCGTCATTGGGACCTCGTACAGTTGGTAAGACAAATATCGGATGTATTTTCATCGGGAAAAAAGATGGAAAAGAAAAGAAACTTTATATTTACAATGTATGTGATCATCAGGAATGCTACAAAGAGGTGGGCTCTCAGGCAATCTCTTACACAACAGGAGTTCCGGCTATGATCGGTGCGATGATGATCATGAACGGAACATGGAACAAAGCAGGTGTATATAATATTGAAGAGTTTGATCCGGATCCATTCATGGAAGCGCTGAACAAATATGGACTGCCATGGAAAATCAGTGAAGATCCGGAATTGATTGATTAATTTGAAGAGAGAAAAGGTGAGGAGAACCGATGAGAAGAAATGAACTTCCAACACCGTGTTATGTCATTCAGGAAGAACAGCTCAGACAAAATCTTGAGATACTAAAAGGTGTGATGGACAGAACCGGATGTAAAATCCTGCTTGCCCAGAAAGCATTTTCCATGTATGAGGTGTATCCACTGATTGCGCAATACCTTTCGGGAACAACAGCCAGTGGTTTGTACGAGGCTAGACTTGGGGCGGAAGAGATGGGAATTCCGTTTGGAAAGGAAACGCATATTTTTTCACCTGCCTATAAGGAAGAAGAATTTGATGAGATTTTAACTTACTGCGATCACATTGTATTTAATTCTTTTGAACAGCTGGAACGATTTGGAAAGAGAGCGGCTGAGGCGGGAAAAAGTGTAGGACTTCGCATTAATCCACAGTATTCAACACAGGAGGGACACGAGATCTATGATCCATGTGCCACTGGATCGAGGCTTGGGGTGACGATTGAGAAATTCAGACCGGAGCTTTTGGAATATGTTGATGGTCTGCATTTTCATACGTTGTGTGAGCAGGATGCGCAGCCTTTACATGACACCCTGAAAGAAGTGGAAAGACAGTTCGGGGAATGGCTGCCGAAGATGAAATGGCTGAATTTTGGCGGCGGACATCATATCACGAGAGAGGGCTATGACATCGCATTATTGGAGCGGTGTATTTGTGATATGAAAGAAAAATATGACTTGGAGATTTTTCTGGAACCGGGAGAGGCGGTAGCCTTAAATGCCGGTGTACTGCTTACGAAAGTAGAAGAAATTGTGGAAAACAGCATACAGATTGCGATTTTGGACACGTCCGCAGCATGTCATATGCCGGATGTGCTTGAGATGCCATACCGTCCGCCGCTTCAGGACGGCTATGAGGCGGAGGAGAAGGCATATACTTACCGCCTTGCAGGACCGACCTGCCTTGCGGGAGATGTAATCGGTGACTATTCATTTGCGGAGCCGCTAAAAAGAGGTGATACACTCACATTTGAAGATATGGCAATCTACACGATGGTCAAAAACAATACATTCAATGGAATGCGTCTGCCGGCAATTGTATTGGAAGATAAGGATGGAGAATGCCGGGTGGTTCGACAGTTCGGATACGAAGATTTTAAGATGAGATTATAGAAATGAGGAAACAGTTATGATAGGTATTATAGGAGCGATGGAGGAGGAAGTAGCCGCGTTAAAAGAGGCTATGACAATTGAAGAAAATGTCACATTTGCGTCTATGGATTTCTGTAAGGGAACATTGTGTGGAAAAGCAGTTGTTGTTGTCAGAAGCGGGATTGGAAAAGTCAATGCTGCAATCTGCACACAGATTTTAGTAGATAAATTTGGAGTGGATACATTGATCAACACAGGAATTGCCGGTTCTTTAGATGCCAATATTGATATCGGAGATATGGTAATTTCTACGGATGCGGTAGAGCATGATATGGATGCAAGCATTTTTGGAGATCCAATCGGACAGGTGCCGCGGATGGATACATTTTCGTTTCCGGCAGATTCGGAATTGGTAGAAAAAGCGAAAGCTGCCAACGAAGAGGCGAATCCGGATATCCACACATTCGTAGGACGTATTGTGAGTGGAGATCAGTTCGTGTCTTCCGCGGAGGTGAAAGAGAAATTAGTATCTAATTTCGGAGCGAAATGTACAGAGATGGAGGGGGCTGCGATTGCGCATGCAGCTTACTTAAATAAAGTTTCGTGCGTCATTATCCGAGCAATTTCGGACAAAGCCGACAACAGTGCGGAAATGATGGACTATCCGGAGTTTGAAAAGCAGGCAATCACACATTCTGTAAGGCTTGTGAAGAGTTTGTTGCCACGATTATAAAAAACATGTGACAAATCATGCGGAAATTCGCGTGATTTGTTGTTGAAATATGTAAAACGATTCAAGAACCCAACTTCTTTATTTGCTGTATAATAAAGCCAACAGTTCAGGCATGACACAAAGTGTACATGCAAGTATAAAGAAGGAGGGCTCTTTTATTATGTTAGAGACATTAGTGGAAAATCAAATTATTTTTTATGCGATGGGAGCAGGAGCGGCGATTGGAGTTTTAAGCAAGCTGATTGCCCATTTTACGTTGAGAAGAATGGTGAAAGCGGCCAGCAGAATGAGTAAAAGCAATCATAAGCTGATGAGACTTGTGCGGGCAAAATTCGAACATGCCAGTATGGTCAGCGACAAGGTGCAAAATGTAGAAGCGTTTGTGAAAAAATATGTCTATGAATATCGGGTTTTTGGAATCAGACTTCATACATTCCGAAACTTAGAAAAAAAGACAATTTGGATTGTAGCGGTATTGGGGACGGCAGGAACTGTGGCGGTATATTATCTATATGGACTGGAAGAGCAGGTATTCCAATATGCAGCATGGACAGGAATCGGTGCAGTGATATTGTGCATGGTACATATATTGAGCGATGAAAATTATTATCAGCAGATGGCAGAAAACTATATGATTGACTATTTGGAAAATGTCTGTGCCCATCGTTATGCAAAACTGTATAAGGAAAAGAACGTAAGTCAGACAAGCGTACTGGAAATGGAAGAAACATTCCAGCCGGAGGCTGAGGAAGAAGTGGTCGTGGCAGCGGTGGAAGAAGTTCAGGAAGAGCCGGTTTCCGAGCAGGAACAGGTATATGCCATGGAGCGCGAAGAACCAGCAAAAGAAGAAAAAGATGCAGTGGAAGAAAAAAGACTGCAGGAAGTGCAGGTGCGCCGGATTTTAGAAGAATTTTTGGCATAGTTCTTATCTGATAGAAACGCATAACTTATAGATAAAGTCAATATATCTTATATAAAAAAACAATTAGCAAAGAATATGGAAAATAAGTATAATAGTAACCGTTGGCTAAAGGAAAGGTCAAAAGAAATGAAATTTTTTGGAGGTTACTATGAAAAGAAAAGTATTGGCAGCATTGCTGGCTGGTGTGATGGTATTCTCTTTGACAGCATGTGGGGACAAGAAGGACGAGAAAAAAGATGACACAGCAAAGAACGGGAAAACAGAGTTAGAGGATTCTCTTGTCATTTATTCGACACACTCTGAGGAAATGTTGGAGACAATCTGTGACGCATTTACGGAAGAGACAGGTGTGGAAGTAGAGTTTATCAATTTGAAAGGAGAACTTGCAGACCGTGTCCGCAGTGAGAAAGAGAATCCGCAGGCAGATATCATGTTCGGGGGAGACACAGCGACATATATGCTTCTTCAGGAAGAAGGATGCTATGAGCCGACAACACCGTCATGGGCGGACGAGCTTGCAGATGATTATAAAGATGCAAAAGGATATTGGTATGGAACATATAAAACTCCGGTTGTTATGTTCTACAACAAAGAGTTGATGAGCGCTGAGGAAGCGCCGAAGGACTGGAGCGACCTTGTGAAAGAAGAATATCAGGGAAAAATCATTTCCCGTGATTCCTTATCTTCTTCTATGAGATCTACAATTGCAGCGTTAGTTTCATTCTATTCTGAAAAAGACGGTGAGGATGCGGCGTGGGATTATGTGACAAAACTGAATGCAAATACAAAGAACTATTATAACAGTGGAAGTATGATGTTCCAGGCGATCGGAAAAGGTGAGGCTGCGATTTCTATGGCAGTTTTGGACAATGTGATCGACAATAGAGACAACAACAAGATGCCTTTGGAGATCATCGATGCAACAAGCGGGGCAATCACAATCACAGACTGTATCGCGGCAATCAAAGATGCGCCACACCCAAATGCGGCGGCAGAATTTATCGAGTTTGTGGGAAGCAAAGAGGGAGAAGAGCTGGTGGCAAATTCATTCAACCGTATGCCGGCTTTAGATGCGGCTTTAGAAAATGCCCCGGAATGGATGCAGACAGGATATGAGCCGATGAAATTAGATTGGTCAGTGATCAGTGCAAATCAGACAGACTGGTTAGAAAAATGGGAGACAGACATTCTTGATGCAAGCAAAGCGATTGCAGCGGAGTAAATAAAGTACAAAGTTTTGAAATAGTGGGGGTATTCTCCACTATTTATGTATGTAGAAAAAGGAGTTACGATGAGCGATATTTTTTTGAAGAACATTTCACATTCTTATGATAAAAAAGAGAATTCGGTTTTGAAGAATGTGAATCTGACGATAAAAAAAGGGGAATTTTTCACGTTGCTTGGACCTTCCGGATGTGGAAAGACAACGCTTTTGCGCATTTTGGCCGGATTTATACAGCCGACGGAAGGACAGGTGTGTATCGGGGAGCAAGACATTACGGTGCTGCAGCCGGAGAAGAGAAACATGGGAATTGTATTTCAAAACTATGCCCTGTTTCCGAATATGACGGTGCGGGACAACATTGCGTATGGAGTGAAGATTCGGAAATACCCGAAACAGAAAATCAAAGAGAAATGTGACTATTATATGGAACTGTCCGGTTTGAAGGAATTTGAGCATCGGAGAATTCAGGAATTGTCCGGAGGACAGCAGCAGCGTGTGGCGATTGCGAGAGCGCTTGTGATTGAGCCGAGTATGTTGCTTTTGGACGAGCCAATGTCCAATCTGGATGTGGCTCTGCGTGTGAGAATGCGGGAAGAAATTCGAGCAATTCAGAAAAAGATTGGTATCACGACATTGTTCATCACACATGATCAGCAGGAAGCGTTGGCGATTTCCGATAAAATCGCTGTGATGCGGGACGGAGAGGTGCTGCAGGTAGGAGAGCCGGAAGAGATTTATAACAGGCCGAATCAGGAGTTTGTCGCAAATTTTGTCGGGGTGTCCAATAAAATTGTTCGGGGAGATTATGAGTTTTTCGGAATTGTGGGAGAGGTGGACAGACCTTATATTTTTGTCCGCCCGGAGGAATTTTCAATCAGTGGAGATGGAAAGTGCGGAATTTCAGGCTGCATTACAGAAGTGAAATTCGGAGGAATGTATTACGATTATACAATTCAGGCGGAAAATCAGGACTATCGCGTGGTGCAGATGAATGAGGGAGCAGGCATGAAAGTATGGCAGGTGGGCGACAATGTTTGTCTGCAGTTGAAAAATAAGGACGGAGTAGTGAAGCGGTATGAAGAATAAAAAGGTGGGGATTTTTCGTTGGATTTGGTATGCGGTACTCGGTTTTTTGATTGTCGGCTATATTTTGATGCCGTTTTTTCAGACAGTTCTTCAGGCGGTGCAGACGGAAGACGGTTATAGTCTGCAGGTGTTCGGACAATTTTTCTCAAATCCAAATCAGAGAAAGGTGATTGGGAACACGGTTGTGCTCGGTGTACTGTCCGTGTTTACTTGCGGCGTAATCGGCATTATGCTGGCAATGTATATGACATTTCTGGTGGGAAAATGGAAAAAGGTTATTCACATTCTGCTCTTAAGTCCGATGATGATTCCGGGAGTCATCACTGTGATTTCGTTTATTCAGCTCTACGGTGAGAGTGGAATTTTAACGAAAGCAGTTCAATATGCATTGCATTTGGAGAAGATACCGTATGAATTTCAGGGGCTTGGCGCGATTGTGTTTGTCATCACTTATACACAGTATGGGTATTTTTACCTGAATGTGTATGTGGCGCTGAAATATGTGGACAATTCCGGAATTGAGGCGGCGCGGAGTATGGGAGCTTCGTGGTGGAAGATTTTTCGGGATGTGATCTGGCCGGTCATCACACCGGCGGTGCTGTCGTCTGCGATTGTCACATTTGCATCAGGAATCAGTGCATTTTCTGCTCCGAATTTAATTGGTGGAGGATATAAGGTGTTAAGCACACAGATTGTGCGTTCGAAGGCGAACAATCATATGGAAATGGCTTCTGTTCAGGTCATCGTTTTATTTTTAATCAGTCTGGCGGTGATGATGACCATTCAGTATTTCGGGAAACGATATAGAGGACAAAGCACAGAGCGAAGTACACCGATTCAGGCGGGAAAAGGACGACGCAGTGTGCTTTCGATTGTGAGCAGACTGATTGTATTTTTGCAGATTGTGTTTATTATCCTTCCGATTGTCACAATTGTATATCTGTCTTTTACAGAGACAAGTTCTATCATGCAGGAAATTTTCCCACATGCATTCACATTGGAAAACTATCGGGTAATTTTTGAAAAACCGCGAGTACTAAAACCGCTACTGAATAGTTTGAAAATGTCGGCGATTGCGGTGGCAGTGGGACTTCTGATTACTGTTCCCAGTTCCTATATGCTTGTGAAATATAAAAATAAATTTCATACATTTTTGAAAGTATTGCTGCTGCTTCCGTGGACAATGCCGGCGAGTGTTGTGGCAATCAACTTAATTAATGCGTTTGGGCAGGAGACAATTTTTGCGTTTGGACAGTCGTTGATTGGCGGATTTGCGATTCTTCCGATTGCGTATACAATCACAGCGATTCCGCTGCTTTTAAATTCCAATGAGACGGCGATTTTGGGAATGAACCCGAACATTGAGGAGGCGTCAAAAAGTCTTGGTGCAAATATGTTTTATACATTTACCCGTGTTGTCATACCGAATATCGCTCCGGGTATCCTGGCAGGCGGAGTGCTGGTGTTGATTCGGACAATCGGCGAGTACACGATGTCTGCCCTGCTGTACGGTGTGTTCAACCGCCCAATCTCTATTTCTATGGTCACAAATATGCAGGAGTATAAAGTTGGAATTTCACTGGCGTATGGGGTGATTGTGATCGC
>OGNW01001639.1_pt1 | contig 11315 bp, 10 predicted proteins | sample 1573591 | NCBI WGS metagenome assembly OGNW01 (sample SAMEA2581894, study PRJEB24529) | metagenome | biome: Human gut stool | place: China | collected 2011
TCATTCTATATTTTTAATTCATGTTCATTTTAGGAGAATAGCAGCATGATGTTCAGTACCGATACTATAATCGCAATGGCATACAGCACAAATGTGCTCCAACGGCTATTGACATACTCTCCCATTACCTTCCGCGAGGAGGTCAGCCCCACTTGCAGGAATACCGTGAAAGGCAATTGGATGCTGAGTATCATCTGCGAAAGAATCAGTCCTTTAAAAGGATCTCCGATAAAGAAAATCAACAACAGGGCAATTCCCAAAGACAAGAGCACGCCTACCTGCGAGTGACTGTCCTTGATATGATAAGACTCGCCGAAAATACCGGCAAAGATAGAACCTGCCGCCATTCCGCTTGTGATAGTGGACGAAATGCCCGCCATAAGCAAAGCCAGTGCAAACACGATTGCCGCATTACTTCCCAACAGCGGTTCCAGCAATGACTGAGCCTGTTGCAATTCCTCCACCTGAATGCCGCTTTTAAAGAAAGTGGCAGCCGCCAGCAGAATCATCGCGCTATTGATAGCCCAGCCCACAATCATTGAAAAAAGCGTATCAAACAACTCGTATTTCAACACCTTCTTGATAGAGGCGTCATCTTTTTTATTGTATTCGTGGCTCTGTATCACTTCCGAATGCAGGAACAGGTTATGCGGCATTACCACCGCCCCCAGTACGCTCATAATAATCAGCATACTTCCTTTCGGGAAAGCCGGAGTGACCCACCCCACCGTTGCGGCCGGCCAGTCAATATCCACCAGAAACAACTCATAAATAAACGACAGCCCGATCACCGAGACGAATGCGATAATGGAACGCTCGATCTTTTTGTAAGAGTTGGTGAAAAGCATAATGGAGACAAAAAGCGTTGTCAGCACAGCCCCCCATATAATAGGAATATCCAACAACATTTCCAATGCAATGGCACCGCCCAGGATTTCCGCCAAAGAAGTGGAAATGGAAGCCAGCACCGCCGTTCCGAGTATAGGACGGGATACCCATTTGGGAGTGTATTTAGTGGCCGCTTCCGAGAGGCAGAGCCCGGTGACAATCCCCAGGTGGGCAACATTATGTTGAAGAACGATCAGCATGATAGTAGACAGGGTGACCACCCAAAGTAACGAATACCCGAATTCAGAACCTGCGGCAAAATTGGAAGCCCAGTTTCCCGGATCAATAAAACCCACAGTAACCAAAAGTCCCGGTCCGATATATTTAAAGAGATCCAGTCCGCCCAGATATCGCTTATGATCTTTTCGTTTTAAGTCTTGAAAAATATTCTTCATCTTTGCATAATAGTTTATCCAGTACAAATATACTTATAAAGTAACGATTGACAATCCATTTTAGTTCAAAATACCGACAAATTCGGAGAAGAACCGAAAGACATACAGAAGCTTTTTGCCGAACAATAAAAGAAGCCCCCGGCAAAAACAATTTGCCGAAGGCTTACAATCAACTATTAAGAACAAAAAAATTGTCAATCAATATCCCATTTCATGCAATGCACGGCATAGTTGGTCGGGACAAGACGTCGGTCTGCCACCGCAACGAACCCCTTCAAGTTTCTTTATCACTTCTTCTACCTTCATGCCTTTCACCAGGCGTGAAATTCCTTGAAGATTACCGTTACATCCTCCCCAGAAGGCCACCTCTTTCACTACACCGTCTTCCACGTTCAGTTCGATGTTCGTGCTGCAAGTCCCCTGAGTTTTATAAACATATTCCATGGCCTGTTTATTCTTCTTCTCCGCCTTCCGGTTTCATGTTCGTATAAACAGTCTGCACATCGTCAAACTCTTCCAGACGTTCGATCATCTTATCCAAAGTTTCACGTTGTTCCGGCGTCACGTCTTTCAAGTCGTTCGGGATATAAGTAAAGTCTCCACCGACATCTTCGAATCCGCATTCTTCCAGATGTTTCTGGATAGCGGCATAGCTTTTCGGATCTCCGTAGATCGTGATTGTACCTTCCTCATCATCCTGTTCGTACTCATCTTCCACGTCGTAGTCAATCAGGTCAAGGATCAATTCTTCCATATCCATGCCCTCCTTGATTTTGAAAGTGAACATACACTTATGGTCGAAAAGGAAAGCCAGAGAACCCATAGTTCCGAGGTTACCGCCGAATTTATTGAATACGGAGCGTACATCAGCCACCGTGCGGGTTGTATTATCAGTCAGCGTATCCACAAAAACAGCAATTCCGTGAGGACCGTATCCTTCGTAAGTCATGCTCTTGTAGTCGCTCTGGTCTTTACCCAATGCGTTTTTGATAGCACGTTCGATATTGTCTTTCGGCATATTCTCACGCTTACAAGTAGCGATTACCGAACGCAATGTCGGGTTATTTTCAGGTTCCGGACCACCAGCCTTCACAGCAATGGCAATCTGTTTACCCAGTCTTGTAAATGTTTTAGCCATGTGGCCCCACCGTTTCAACTTTGCGGCTTTTCTATATTCAAATGCTCTTCCCATTGGTTTGTATTAATTTTGAATTGTGAATTTTAAATTTATCTCAATTTTGCATTCAGCTTATCTTCCAGATTCTTCACCAGTTTAGACATGATCTTATCGATCATCTTATCGTTCAGCGTCTGAGTTTCATCCTGAAGCAGGAAGCTGACCGCATACGATTTCTTACCTGCTTCGATGTTCTTACCTTCGTATACATCGAAGAGTTCCACTTCTTTCAGCAGTTTCTTTTCTGTATCGTAAGCGATTTTTTCGATTTCGGCAAACTGTACGTTCTTGTCGAGCAACAATGCCAAGTCACGCTTCACAGCAGGGAATTTGGAAATTTCCTTGTAGCTGATCTTCACTGAACGGATAGCCTTCATCAGTTCTTTCCAGTTCAAGTCGGCATAATACACCTCATTATCTATATCGAATGCTTTCAGCAGTTTCTTCGTCACAACACCGAAAGAGGCAAGACGCTTCCCACCCTTGGTATGAACAGAAAGTGCGGTAGCGAAAATATCGTCAGTCAGATTGCCAACTACCAGGTTGTGCAAATCCAGTCCCAGGCGCTTCAATATATTCTCTACATAAGCCTTCAATTCGTATACCGAACTGTTTTCATCCGGGTGTGCCCATGAGTTGGCTACTTTCTTTCCAGTCACCCACAAACCCAAGTGATAGTCTTCCGAATAGGTAGCCAGTACTTTTTCCGGATTCTTCTTGTCCGCATCGAAGTAATAGCAGTTACCGAATTCGAAGAATTTCAAATCGGCATTCTTGCGGTTTGCATTGTGAGCGATACTTTCCAGTCCACCGAACAGCAATGTCTGACGCATACAGTTCAGATCGGCACTCAGTGGATTCAGCAGCATCACCAGATGGTTGGATGAATAGTTCTCCAGACCGTCGTAGTAAGCGGCACGAGTCAGAGAATTATTCAGTATTTCATTGAAGCCACAGCCAACCAGCTGTTCTGCAACCAGATTCTGTAATTTGTTTGATTTATCATGCTCACCCTTGGTTGTCAGACTGGAGTTCAGCGTAGTCGGGATTTCTACATTATTATATCCGTAGATACGTAGAATATCTTCGATCACATCGCAATCACGCTGTACGTCTACACGATAAGGAGGAACGGCCAATGTCAGTCCGTCAACTGTCTCATTCATGATTTTCATTTCCAGGCTGGTAACAATGCTCTTGATCGTTTCCACGGGAATCACTTTACCAATCAGCGAATTTACTTTCTCATAAGAAAGTTCTACCATAAAGTCTTGTGGAACTGCAACGCAAACATCCTTAATTTCGGATGAGATAGTGCCACCGGCCAGTTCTTTCACCATCAGAGCAGCCAGTTTCAGACAATAGATTACTCCGTTCGGATCGATGCCACGTTCGAAACGGAAAGAAGCATCCGTATTCAGACCGTGACGACGGGCAGTCTTACGCACCCATGTAGGATGGAAATAAGCGCTTTCGATAAATACATCTGTCGTAGCTTCCGTAGAACCGGAATCCAGTCCGCCGAATACACCGGCAATACACATCGCTTCTTCTTTGTTGCAGATCATCAGATCGCGTTCGTTCAACTTGCGTTCCACTTCATCCAATGTGACGAATGGAGTGCCTTCCGGCAATGTCTTGACAATTACTTCATTGCCTTTTATCTTTCCGGCATCGAAACAATGCAATGGCTGACCGAAAGCATGAACGATATAATTAGTAATATCCACTACATTATTAATAGGACGTACACCGATCAAGCGCAATTTATTCTGCAACCATTCGGGGCTTTCCTTCACAGTAACGCCTTTCACCGTAACGCCGGCATAGTGAGGACAGGCTTCGCTGTTTTCAACCACTACTTCGATATCCAAATCATGATTTTCCACCTTAAATCCATCTACAGATGGACGTTGCAAAGTAGCCTGCTTGCCATTCTGAATCAGGTAAGCATACAAGTCGCGGGCCACACCATAGTGTGAGCAAGCGTCTGCACGGTTAGGAGTAATATCTACTTCGAGTACGTAGTCACTCTTGATATTATAATAGTCTTTGGCGAGAGTACCCGGAACAGCTTCAGCCGGCAACACGATGATTCCTGCATGATCGGTACCAATACCGATTTCGTCTTCTGCACAAATCATCCCTGTAGATTCTACACCACGGATTTTTGACTTCTTGATAGTAAAGCATTCATCACCGTCATAAAGTTTGGTACCCAAAGTGGCAACCACTACTTTCTGTCCGGCAGCTACATTCGGAGCACCGCATACAATCTGTACAGGTTCGCCGTCTCCCAGATTGACGGTAGTGATATGCAAATGGTCGGAATTCGGATGTTCTTCGCAAGTCAGCACTTCACCGATTACGAGTCCTTCCAAACCACCCTTAATGGTTTGCACTTCTTCTACACCACCTGTTTCCAAGCCGATTGAGGTCAGCGCAGCAGCCGTTTCATCGGGGGTCAAATCAAAGTTGACATACTCTTTCAGCCAGTTATAAGAGATATTCATATAATTAAATTTTTATTGTTTCTCAAAAAGTTTCGCAAAGTTAATAAGATTTTTCGGTTGACATAGAACGATTTGAGAGAAAAATGTCAAGAGAAGCTAAACTAACAAAGACCTGACTGTATTATTCCCCAATAAATTCATGGTTGGTGACAAAGTGGCAAAAAACAAAGGGGTATTCTTTGTCATTTTTGCCACCTATCCCTATCAGAATACAACGCGGCTATACTCTATAAAAAATAATCGACCGCTCGATTGGAGTAAATCGAGCGGTTATTTTCATCTGACTAAGCGGTCATTTCTATTCAACCCAAACGAACGTTTTTTTAGAAAGGTAACGGCCCTTCCGTTGCACCGAACGGATTATTTCCCTGCGGAACAAAGTCCGGTTCCGGCGGAGGCGGAGGCATAGCACCGGCATTCAGTTTAGACCCCAGCATGGCACCTGCAGGTTCACCCGGCATCGGTATAACCATATCATCTTCCGGATTTGAGAATCGTGTAAACTCACCTTTGAATCGGAGCAAGACTTCACCTACCGCACCATTACGATGCTTGGCTATCACAATTTCCGCCATACCGCGCAGGTCGTTACCACGATCATCCTGATAAATCTTATAATATTCCGGACGGTGAATAAAACACACCATATCGGCATCCTGCTCGATGGCTCCGGATTCACGAAGGTCACTCAACTGAGGGCGTTTACCGTCAATACCTTCACGACTCTCCACACCACGATTCAACTGCGACAAGGCTATAATGGGAATGTTCAACTCCTTCGCCAATCCTTTCAACGAACGGGATATCGTACTAACCTCTTCCTGACGGCTACCGAATGCCATACCACTCGCATTCATCAATTGAAGGTAGTCAATAATAATAATTCTCACCCCATGTTCACGCACCAGACGACGTGCTTTGGTCCGGAGTTCAAACACAGACAAAGACGGAGTATCATCCACATAAAGCGGAGCATCCAGCAGATCTTTCAGTTTGTAGTCCAACTGTTGCCACTCATAGCTTGCCAATTGTCCACTTTTGATCTTCTCACTCGGAATCTCACAAACATTGGTGATAAGACGGTTGACCAACTGGACGTTACTCATTTCAAGAGAGAACAACGCTACCGGATTCCGATAATCAACAGCAATATTTTTAGCCATAGAAAGTACGAAAGCTGTCTTACCCATGGCAGGACGGGCAGCGATTATAATAAGGTCGGAGTTCTGCCAACCGGAGGTCATCTTGTCCAGTTTCGTAAATCCACTTTCAAGACCACTCAGACCGTCCGTTCGTGCAGCCGCTTTCTGAATCAGCTTATACGCTTCGTCAATTACCGGATTAATCTGCGTATAGTCTTTCTTCATATTCTGCTGGGAAATCTCAAACAACTTGCCTTCCGCCTCCTGCATCAAGTCGTCCACATCCAGTGTCTCATCAAAAGCCTTGCTTTGAATATTACTGGTAAACGTTATCAATTCGCGCGCCAACGATTTTTGTGCAATAATACGGGCGTGATATTCGATATGTGCGGAAGAAGCAACCTTACTGCTCAACTGAGTAATATAGAACGGTCCACCGACCTCTTCCAACTCACCTCTTTTGCTCAACTGCTCTTTGACCGTCAGAATGTCCACCGGCTTCTGATTAACGGCAAGATCAGTAATGGCAGCATAAATCAACTGATGACGATGCTCATAAAATGACTCCGGGCGAAGAATCTCACTCACCAGCGAATAAGCATCCTTCTCAATCATTAAAGCACCCAACACCGCCTCTTCCAGCTCCGGTGCCTGAGGTTGGATACGACCATAATCATTGACCGGTTGTACTTTAGTTGATTTTGTGTTACGGGAATTTCTTCTTTGTTCAGCCATCTGCTTATATACAATTTTATGATTTACAATTTATGATCCCCGGCTTTTATACATAGTAAAATCCGAAAGGGATGACAAAGATAGAATATAATAATGAAGAAAAGATAAGGAAAAATGAAGATTTTAGTAACTTTGTCACCAATAGCATAAATTCGCAACCCATAATTTAAAATTCAAAAATAATAATTCAGAACGAATATGATCACTTTCCCAAACGCAAAAATAAACCTGGGACTCTCTATTACCGAGAAGCGTCCGGACGGATATCACAACCTCGAAACCGTATTCTACCCCGTCGCTCTCGAAGATGCGCTGGAAATCCGGACCAGCCCCGAAGCGGACAAAAAGTTCTCCCTGCATCAGTACGGAATGGAGATATCCGGTAATCCGGAAGACAATTTAGTGGTGAAAGCATATCTGCTATTAGATAAAGAGTTTCACCTCTGTCCTATCGAGATCCATCTGTACAAACACATTCCTTCCGGTGCCGGACTGGGAGGAGGCTCATCAGACGCGGCTTTCATGCTGAAATTACTCAACGAACACTTTCAGCTGAATTTATCCGAAGATCAGCTGGAAATATATGCCGCAACTTTGGGAGCAGACTGCGCTTTCTTTATCAGAAACGCCCCGACCTTTGCCGAAGGAATCGGTAACATATTCTCCCCCATTCCACTATCCTTAAAAGGATATCAGATTCTGATCATCAAACCGGATGTATTCGTATCAACGCGGGAAGCTTTCGCCAATATTCACCCTCATCATCCCGAATACTCGATCAAAGAAGCGATCAAACGCCCGGTAAATGAATGGAAAGAGATATTAATCAATGATTTTGAAGACAGCGTATTCCCCCAGCATCCGGTGATCGGAGAAATTAAAGCCGAACTATACAAGCAAGGTGCTGTTTATGCCTCTATGAGCGGTTCCGGTTCTTCCGTATATGGATTGTTCGAGCCGGAAGGGACTTTACCTGAAACTGATTGGGGAACTAACGTATTCTGTTTTAAAGGCAGGCTGTAAAAGAGTAACAAAAAACGGTACCACGACTCCCGTCGTAGTACCGTCACAACACAAACACAAAATAAAACACGACAAAACTACTATGCAATCATACCTGTCTATGCCGGAGAGGCATAAGTACCATTTACTCATATTCACATACTCACAAACAGATCAAGCTGATTAGCATCTAATAAACAAATCGAATGAACGATTTGTTTAAACTTTTATGTTAATTAAAACAAATATCTTTTTACTGAATGCCTCTTTCACGGAGTTTCAGCTGCCAATTCCATGCAGAGCGTAAAGTATCTTCTAATGTTTCTACCGCTTTCCAACCCAGTTCCTGGTTTGCATAATCGGGATTAGCCCATACCTTTTCAATATCACCTGCGCGACGGCCTACAATCTGATAATTCAATTTAACGCCGGTAGCTTTTTCAAAGCCATTAATCAGTTCCAATACTGAAACGCCGCGTCCTGTACCGATATTGAATACTTCTACTTTTTCTTTCTGTTTTTGCTCCAAAATACGGCGGATTGCAATCACGTGTGCTTTAGCCAAGTCAACAACGTTGATAAAGTCACGGATACAGGAACCGTCAGGAGTATCATAATCGTCACCGAATACACTTAGTTTTTCACGGATACCCATCGCTGTCTGAGTCAGATAAGGAATCAGGTTTTGAGGAACACCGTTCGGAAGTTCACCCAGCAATGCTGTAGGATGTGCGCCAATCGGATTGAAATAACGCAGCAAAATAGCATTGATCGGGGCACCGGAAGCTATTGTATCACGGATAATTTCTTCATTAATCTGTTTTGTATTTCCATAAGGAGATTCCGCTTTCTTGATCGGAGCCTTTTCCGTTACAGGCAACTCATCCGGTTGACCATATACTGTACAGGAAGAAGAGAACACAATGCCTTCTACTCCATGCTTAGGCATTAACTCCAGAAGGTTGATTAAAGAAACCAGGTTGTTACGATAATAAAGCAACGGCTTCTCTACCGACTCTCCTACTGCTTTGCTTGCTGCGAAATGAATAATCGCTTTAATTCCTTTATATTTGGCAAATACGGCATCAAGGCCAGCAAAATCAAGACAATCCAGTTTCTCAAAAGCTGGGCGGATACCGGATACTTTCTCTATATTGTCAACAACGTCAGCACTCGAATTTGATAAATTATCGATAATGATTACTTCGTATCCACTGTTTTGTAGTTCTACAACGGTATGAGACCCAATATAGCCCGTTCCTCCCGTCACTAAAATTCTTTCTTTCATATAATTTTAAAATATGGTTAGTTTTTCGGTTTTCAGTTTGTTTGAGGTACAAATGTATGGAAATAAAATGGAAATGCAATAAACTATCGCAATTTTATTCACAGGAAGATACTTACGGGACGATTTGAGGGCGTTTTGGTATGATAAAAAACATATTCGGTATGAACAGATATAAAGAAAAAGGCCGGAAACAAACTGCCTGTATGTTGCCATACGACAGAGTTTCCAGCCTCTTTATCTAATTATCAACTTAGTCTTTTACACGACGCCAGAGAAGCCCATGAATGCCATTGCCAGCAAACCTGCGGTAATCAAAGCAATCGGAGTCCCCTGCATTCCTTTCGGAATCTTCACCAGGGTCATCTGCTCACGCAATCCGGCAAACAATACCAGTGCCAGACCAAAGCCAAGAGCAGTAGAGAATGCGTATACAACACCTGTCAGCAGATCAAAGTCTTTCTGGATTACCAGGATTGCCACACCGAGAATACAGCAGTTCGTTGTAATCAACGGCAGGAACACCCCCAGTGCCTGATACAAAGAAGGAGAAACTTTCTTCAGAATAATTTCTACCATCTGCACCAGTCCGGCAATAACCAGAATAAAAGTGATTGTCTGTAAGTACCCCAATCCGAAAGCGTCCAACACAAACTTCTGAATCAGGAATGTGACGATGGTAGCGATAGTCAGCACGAAAGCAACTGCCGCACTCATACCCATCGCTGTTTCCACCTTCTTGGAAACACCCAGGAACGGACAGATTCCCAGGAACTGCGACAACACGATGTTGTTTACAAAGATTGCCGAGATAAATATCAATATATATTCCATATTCTTTTCTTATTTAATAGAGTTAGGCTTTCTTCAGACTATTAATAATGGCAATCAGATAACCTAAAGCGATAAAGGCACCCGGAGCCAGAACAAAGATCAGCATTCCGTATTCTTCCGGCAGAATGGTCAGATTAAATATCTTACCTGTTCCGAGGAATTCACGTACGGCACCCAACAGAGTCAGGGCAATGGTAAAACCAAATCCCATACCGATACCATCAAACATAGAAGCCAGCGGATTGTTCTTCGCTGCGAAAGCTTCCGCACGTCCCAATACGATACAATTTACTACGATCAGCGGAATGAAAAGACCGAGGGTAGCATACAGATCGGGCACGTATGCTTGCATTATCATCTGCAACAGTGTCACGAATGACGCGATCACCACGATAAATGAAGGGATGCGTACCATATCCGGAATCAGATTCTTGATAGATGAAATTACCACGTTCGAGCAAATCAGGACGAACATAGTGGCCAGTCCCATACCCATACCGTTGATTGCCGATGATGTCGTACCCAGTGTAGGACACATACCGAGCAGGAGCACAAAAATAGGATTCTCTTTGATAATCCCGTTCATCATTACTTTAAAATTATTCATAACTGTCTCCTCCTTTCTTAGTTATTAGTGTCATTAGCAGCTGCTTCACCTTCCGGCGCAACAGCCGGTTCATTTTTCTGGGAAGCTCCGGAATTCGTATCCACCTCACCGCCTTTATATGCCTGATAAGCAGCATTCACCGCATTCAGGAAAGCACGTGAAGTGATAGTAGAAGCCGTGATAGCATCTACCTGTCCATTCATGTCTTTGGTCACAGCCAATGGAGTCTCTCCCGGATTCATGCCCAAAATAGACTTTGCACTTTCTTCGTGAGATACCGGTTTTTCGTTCTTTGCAGGATCATAAGCTCCAAACCATTTGTCCGCTTTCGAACCCAATCCCGGAGTTTCAGCGTGCGCCAATAAAGAGTAGTTATAAATCTTGCCTTCAGCATCAAAGCTCACCAGCACTTTCAGTTCACCGCCAAATCCCATTGACTTGGCTTCAACGGCAGAACCTACCCACTTTTCGCCATTCTTGGCCGGATAGATAATGAAATCCACGATTTTCTTTCCGTCTTTCTCGCTGAAAACAGTATCGCTTTCGGCTACCGGATTATTGGTATATTCAGGAAGCACCTTTTTCAAGGCCTCGTTCAGCGTCTTTGCATTCGCTTCGGCAATAGGGCCTTTCGTCAGTTCGTTCACATAAGCCAGCAACGCTACGGAAACAGCTGTAACGCCCGTAAGTACCAGCAACATATTCTTTAAAGATGATTGTAACTTTTTCATTTCTTC
>OGNW01001640.1_pt1 | contig 11315 bp, 15 predicted proteins | sample 1573591 | NCBI WGS metagenome assembly OGNW01 (sample SAMEA2581894, study PRJEB24529) | metagenome | biome: Human gut stool | place: China | collected 2011
TAGACGGACGGCATCATCACGGCGAGCACTTTATCCTTGCCGACGGCGTCCACCGCGATCTTAAGAACCAGCGCAGAATCCACGCCCCCTGAGAGGCCGAGCACTACGCCCTTAAATCCGTTCTTTAAAGCACCCTCTACGTCCTTTTCAAGACTGTCTCCGATAAAAGCGCACTGAGACGGGGCTGCTCCTGCCTTTTGCGCGCACAGATCAAAGAAACGTCCGGCCGGTTTTTCCGCTCCAGCCTCCTCGCTGGTTACGATCCAGTCAATATAAGAAGAAACTCCCAGCACTTCCAGTTTTTTATACTGGATATACGCCGTCATATCCGTGCCTATCCCAATTCCGATCCCTTTCGTTTTAAGCAGCTGCATCAACTGCAGAACACCCTCTTCAGGATGGGCAGAAGATAAAAGACTGTCCCAATATAAATGATACATGACTGTTGCATGGGGAAAAAGCGGCTTTCCCAATAATTCCAAAATACACTGCATCCGGATCAGACGGTTATGCACTGCTGCACAGTCTGCGCCTGTCCGTTCCTTTACCAGCTGCTGTGCCTGGCGAAACACCTTCACAAATGTCTCCCGATCCATCTGAAGAACCGTTTCTCCGTAAACAGTCAGGGCTTTCATTCCAGCCTCATTTCCTCTGTCATAGCTGTAAAGAGTGTTGTCAATATCAAAAAATACCGCTTTTGTCATCCCAATGTCTCCTGTTTTTTTGCTACTGTCTTGATTGATGTTTTGCATCTTCTGTGCCTTGCAATATACCCTGGCACATTTTGCCTCATTTCATTATAACATGTTTTCATCAAAGAAAAAGAGTTTCGCAAATGACTTTTCCTATTCATCTGCGAAACTCTTAATACTGATAATCAGCTCTTACTCTGACTTTTCTTCTTCCACCGTTTCTTGTGGCTGTATTTCTGTTGCCTGTGTTTCAGGCTCTTTATCTGTTTCCGGTTCTTTCACTGTAATATTTCTGCTGATTCTATAAGCAGGATGACCGCTGACTGGTTCTACTGCATAGACAGCCTTGTAAGTATCCGGTGTATGTGTGTCAAAATCTGTACCAGTTTCGTTCTTTGCTTCATGGAATAAAATCTTGATTTTGCTTTCATCTACACCTTCAATTCCCGACAGATCAACTTCTACATCAAATTCCTGCCCGTAAGAAAGTTCAATATCATTTGCCTTTACGATTTCATCCGGATCAAGGGAATCTTGAACATCTTTTAATTCTGCATACTGCTGTTCAAATGGTATTTCTTCCGGTTCTAATTCAGAAGCCGAAACTGCTACTGGCTGAATAATGACAGAAGCCAGTGTTGCGACTGCCATAAATCCGGACAAGAATCTTTTGAATCTCATTTTCATTTTGACTGAATCCTCTCTTTCTTCTATTATCTGCTCTGTTTTCATGCAGGCTCACACCTACATTATTCAATCATTGGAACCACCTCCCACATCTTATTGCTGATACAGAAATAACTCTGATAACAGCACATTCATATGGCAGTGCCTTTTTTGAAACACCGCCACATGGTATCTGCTGTCATCCTGTAAAACAGGAATGACACTCAGGTAAAGTTCAGGATCAAGCATTAAGCCGCAAGAGGTAATTCGTAATAGTTCCTGCAAAGGGTGCCTCCCATCTGTATCCCTTCACGTTTTCACCGGATTCCCGCCGCAAAAATGCGTAGCTGAAAAATTCCGGGTATCCTCTCGCTGCTGGTATGAAATTGTCAAGGTGCAATTTTTAAGGGGATTTATCTTCTTGAATTGCAAATAGACATTTGCCCCTTCACTAACTGCATGTGTGAAAGGGCAAAAATTAACCTGTTTGAAAAATTTTTTAGATATTTTTATTTCAACATTGTTTTATGTGTTTTCCAGTTGTTCTTTTAATTTCTCCAATACTTTCTTCCTCCGGTTTCTGATCGTCTTTGGGCAGCACCCAAAATACTGTGCTGTTTCTTTTACTGTAAATTCTTCAAAAAACAATAGCGTTATCAGTTCCGCATCCTCTTTAGTCAAATATCCCAGAGCTTCTTCCAGTTCCTGTATTTCTGACAATCCGATAATTATTTCTTCCGGTGATACTACCGAAAAAGAGCAGTCATAGCCTTTTTCCTGTAATTCCTCCATACTACATACTCCATGCCTCTGCATTTTTTCAACCTGGTATCGCTCTTTTCTTCCAGCCTGATACCAAGCCAGATATACTGCCCTGGTAACTTCCACAAGCGTATCATTTACACGCAGCATATAGCGTTGTCTTTCTTTTGGCTTTTTACCAGGCATACTTCCAGTCTCCTTTTTTCAATACTCTGGCAGAGTCATCCGAATTATTCCGCATTTTCTGCATTGCCTGTGAAATGCACTTTGATACTGCCGGAACTGTAATACCCAGTTCATGCGAGACTTCTTTTTGTGTCTGCTGCTGAAAATAAATACGCTGGATCATCTGTCTCTGTCGCTCTGTCAACAGATTCATCAACTCCCTGACTGTTTCCTCTGCAATGATTCTTTCAAGCAGACATTGTCCTTTATCTGCCACTTCGCACCATTCTTCGGAAATACAGCTATACGAAATGCAATTATTATGTTCTCGTGTTTCCCTGTTTCTCCACAGCCTGTCTTCGCCTTCTAATATCAGCCTTACATACCAGGGTTGATCATCAAAAAAATTCTCCTCAACAACTGCTATTTTTCTTTCTGCTTCATACACATAATCTCGACAGGTAAATAACGGAAAAACCGTTGCATAGTCCCCCACACAATAGAGAACATATCCGGTCTGATATGCGATAATTTCCGCACAATCCATCAACCTCTGCTTCGCAACTGCTACATCGTTTTCTCTTAAATATTTAGCGGACGGAACCTTTCTTCTTTCTTCCCTGTTACTTACAACCTGTTTCAATTCCTGCAATGTAAGCATAATTACCACCTTTCTGCCTGCTGGCAACAGGTGCCCATCGGCAGAAAGGATAGGATTTTTACTGATCAACTGACAAAAAGGACAGTAAAAAACAGCTTCCGGTACACCCGTTTTTTTTAACGAGAGCCTGAAACTTCCTTACTGCCCTTTCTAATAGTTACAATATTCTCTACTTTATTTTCCGTCTGATGCCAGGATCAGACTTCTTGGCATTTCTTTCTGCTTTTATGTTCTTTTCATTTTCCATCAAAACAGAATAGTCTCCCATTGCATCATAAGGACACTGCCTCCGATAAAGCAAATTTTCTTCTCTGGTCATCAATCCTATCTCCCTTCTTTATCTCTCTGTTTTCCATTTTAACAACACAGGATTCTATTATCCTTAGCATATATGGGGAGTTTTTTTATTTTGCACCCCATATATGGTGAAATTTCACCTGTATTCATTAAAACTGTCTATCAGAGAATCTATGGTCTGCATGATAATTTTCTGCTCTTTCCATTCCAGCTTCTGAATCTGGTAAAGCACTTCCTGAACTGATTCCTGCCTTTCTGTATCACCTTCCTCTTTCCCCAGCAGGATATTGGCATCTGTTTCCAATATCTCAATCATCTTCCTGAAAATCTCAACAGACATTGCCGTTTGCCCACCTTCAATCCTGCTGACCGTATTGACACTGATACCTGCTTTTTCCGCAAAAGATTCCTGTGACAACTTCATTTCCTGTCTGCGTTTTCTGATCCGTTCTCCCAATTCAATAAGTTCTGTGGAAATTGCACGATTGCTCAATACGGTGTCTCCTTTCCTGCAATTTGTTCCAACTTTACGCCATTGTGTCGCAAAGTTTCTCGAAAAAAAACAGCTAATTTTTGTCTTAGCTGCTTTTCAAAAAATCTATTTCATTTTATTCTTGGTATTTTATGTATCCCTGTAAGAAGTGTAATCAGAAAAACGCAGAGATAAATGATCGCCTGTCCAACCATTGCAAGAAGAATGATGCTTCCGATCAATCCTCCGATCAGAAGATTCATTGTCCATACTGCCAGTGTTCCTCCGAGGTCAAAGCCTCTTGGAACCATCCAGACACACATTTTTCCAATTCCAAACGGTATCCCCATCAGAAGTAACAGCAAGAAATAATTGCACTCCCCATCCTGGATACAAAACGGTCTTAATACTGCAAACAATACCGTAATCACCAGCACTGGTGCTATCACTTTTTTAATCATCTTCTTCATGTTCCTTTATCCTCCATACATATCGTGATTAACTTCTGCCTGATAATAACTGTTTATCGTTGCCGGGGCATTATACAGGGCGGTCAGAAGATACGCTTTAATATTCCCAACCTTGGTCGTATTCCGGTTCAGACAGAACAGCACATATTCGATATGTGAATAATTCAGTTTCATAAACCTGCTTTTCACCAAAGCAACTGGTTTTTCTACTCCTGCAATCCGAATCATACTGTCCTCCGGCATCATCATAACTTCGATCATCAACTCCACCAGTTCATCTACATCTTCCTTGGCATGATATTGATAATCTATGTTTTCATGAATTACTTCACGATATGCTCTCATCTCCTCCATCACATCTTTTTTCCTTTTGGAATTACCTGATGTGATTGGATAAGATTGATTTATCTCAGTTTCATTAATATCAGTCTTGTTAATATCAGTATTATTAGATTGTGATTTCGGGCATTCTGGATTTGTGATTTCCACTATTCTGGAATGATGATTTTCACTATTTTGGAATTGTGATTCTGGAAATTCTGGATTTGTGGTTTCCACCATTCTTGAATTGTGATTTTCACTATTCTGGAATTGTGATTCCCCATAATCCTGAATTGTGGTTTTCACTACTCCTGAATGATGATTTTCACAATTCAGAGAAATGCCTGTTTTCCCCTTGTTTTCTGCTTCTTGTTGCAAATCTGCACATTCCTTATGTCTTTCCTGTTTCGATTGCAAATCTGCAATTTTTTTATGATCTTCCTGCTCAGATTGCAGATCTGCACAATTACCTGTCGGCTTTTGATCTGGAACCTCTCTGATCATAAAATTTTTCACATAAATAACATTCGGTTTTCCCAGTCCCAGACGTTTCTTCTCTATCAATCCAATCCCATTACTGCTGTCCAGCTCTTTTACCAGTTTCACTGCCTTTTGAGTTCCGCAGTTCATCAACTCTGCAATTTCTTCCACAGTGAAAATAATGTATACTCTGTCCTCTGAATCCAGCCATCTATTCTTAATGCTCAGGCTCATACGGTCTAGCATCAGACCGTATAATACCTTTGCTTCACAAGAAAGAGTTTTAAAGCATGATTCGGTAAACAGCACTTTAGGGACACGATAAAAGCTGTATTGTTCCGCTTCCATCCCCGTAAAATAATCAAACTGTATCTTCTGCATCTGCTACTCCTTCTTTGTTTTCTTTCCATTTATCCAAAAGCATAAAAATGACTTCTTCTATCTGTTCTTTAGAATATGTCTCCGGAAAATAATTTCCAATTTTCTTTGCCGGAATCGTCACATTGATCTTACTGCTTTCCTTTTTTAATAAAACAGCATAGATATAACTCTGGTTTAATTTTCCATTTGCACTGCATTCTTTTAACTGTTCTGCCTGTTGTTTTGTCGGAAAAATGCTGCTGTTGGTAATCACTTCCAGAAGCCACTCCTGTTCCTCTGGCTTCAGATAAGACAGCTTTTCTCCCACAATCATAGGAATTTTATTATTGTCCACATATTCCAGCAAAGCATCTGATAATGCCGCCAGACGGATATACCTCTGTACGGTTCTCCCACTGTCCCCGGCAGCTTCCCCAACCATATCTGCTGTATATTTCTCACCTTTACTTCCCTGATGCTTCATTGCATCATATTTCATCTTATAGGCATGAGCTTTCTCACTTGGCAGTAGATTTTCACGCTGAATGTTGGAATCGACCATAATAATGACCGCTTCATCATCCGTATAATTTCGGACAAGAACTGGCAATGTAGTCTTTCCACACAGTTCACAGCCTCTTTTTCTTCTATGCCCGGAAATCATCTCATATCCGCCATCTGGTCGAGGTCTTACCAGCGCAGGAGTCAAAACACCGTATGTTTTAATGCTCTCTACGGTTTCTGCCATTTTTTCATCATCATTTACATGGAACGGATGATTTTTAAAGGGATAAAGCTTTGCCAGATCTATTTCCACAACCTGGTTCATACTCTTTTCCGGTGTTTCCTCTAATCCCAGTAATTCATCATAAGAGGTAAGCTGAATATCTTTTTTCGGTCTACGCATGTTTCAACACCTCCTGAACCAGTTCCAGATAGCTGTCTGCCCCCTTGCTTTTTCCATCATAGGCAAAGATACTTACACCCTCCGATGCTGTTTCTGCAAGGCTTTCTGTTCTCGGAATCGTCTGCTCAAAAATCTTAAGATCATCTCCATATGTGCTTATGATTGCCTGCTTATTTCTCTTTGCATTGTTGTAACGGCAATTATCCATTGTGAACAAAATGCCTTCTATCTGCAATTCCGGATTAAACCTCTGGTGGATTCCTTTTACCACTTTCAATAGTTCCATAAGTCCATCTGCCGCATAATATTGTGGCTGCACTGGAATCAGAACACTGTCCGCTGCACTTAATGCATTGATTGTCAGCATCCCCAATGATGGCATACAGTCAATCAGAATATAATCATATTCATCCTTCAGCAGTTCCAGATACTCTTTCAGTACTTTTTCCCTATCCTCAACAGTAAATAAGGACATATCCATTCCGGCAAGCAATTTATTGGACGGAATCAGATCCATCCCTTCTTCATGGTGCAAGACTGCTTCCTTTGGATCAAACTCCAGTCCCATGATGATATTTTCCATCATACTCTTTAAAGTCACTTTGAGATTTTTGGGAAATCCCAGTCCCATTGTCAGATGCCCCTGTGGATCTGCATCTACCAGCACTACTTTTTTCCCATTCTTTGTCAGTCCGGCTCCCAGATTGATGGTTGTCGTTGTTTTGGCTACTCCGCCCTTCTGATTTGCAATAGCAATTACTTTACACATATACTTTCCTCCGATTTACTGTTTTTCTTCTACTTCTACATAAACACGAAAATATTTACTTGTTCCTTTATTTGCGTAAGCATCAGATATTTCCAGGACATCCAGTTCCTTATGCTTTTCCAAAATACGGCGAAACCATTGAATGTCCCTCAAAGTACCCTGTAATCTAATTTTCAGCATACATATCCTCCCAGTCTTTGTAAAAGCAATACTCTGGATAACGGATTTTAATGGCTTCCCAGAAATACCGGGCATATCCGCAGCAAAACAGATCTTCTACGGTATAATACTGACACTCTTTTAACTGATCTTCCTCTGCCTCATAATCTCCGACACTTGGTGTTCCATTACAATACAGGTTAAATGCCATACGGACAATTCGTAAACTTCCACTGGTCTGCCACCCTTCCTGCAGGCATTCCGTTTTTACACATCCAGTTTTAAAATTATAGATTTTATTCACATTATTTCTTGTGTCTCTGTCGATATCCAGGCAATAAACCAAAGCCCGATGGTAGACATCCTGATATCTGCATTTTTTCAGATATTCCTCATAAAATTTTTCGTGTTCCCTGCTCTTGAAAGTAATTGTGCGAGAATTGCTATTCTCTGCTCTTAACGCTGTGTTTGTCATTTTCATTTTCCTCCTGAATTTTTAATATTTTGGTATAAAAAGACACTCCATTTCTGGAATGCCCCATAAAAAATAGGGACACCCGCTTTTAACAAGTATCCCTATAATCTATCAATGATCTGATAGCTCTCTATTCATTTTCATATTCAAGATTCTTTGTGTTCCCCGTCCCGAGGTCTAACGCAACAACAACGGTTACTTTCTTCACAAGGCTCTTTTCTTTGTGATTTTCACCTATTTTTCTGAAACTGAAAAACTCTACAAAGTGCGTAAATTCAAGGATTTCTACATATTCTCCCTTTGTAGCAACACCATAGACTCGACGTGAGTACAAATTCAAATCATATCCCCACATAATCACGAAAATATTGGCAATATCTATACAGTACTAATACCGCTCATTCAACCCGTTTCCCACAAAATATAAATACCATTAATTTTGCATCACCTTGATGTAAAATCTACTCTTCTTTCTCACCGTCAATATTCTCTTCCCCTATCATACCAGCTTCCAAAGCTTGATATTCCTGATTTAACTCCCTCAATAATTCTTCTTCACTTGGCAAATATAATTTATATTTCGAAGCAAATAACTGTTCATTACCATGCATAACAGAATAACGGGCAATATCCTCATCTGTGTCTGAACAAAGTACAATACCTAGTGTTGGATTATCTCCTTCACTTCGTTTTATTTCATCATACATTTTTATATACATATCCATTTGTCCTACATCTTGATGGGTTATCTTTTCTGTTTTTAAATCAATGAGAACAAAACATTTAAGAATATAATTATAAAACACAAGATCAATATAATAGTCCTGCTTTTCTGTATGAATATGTTGTTGTCTTGCCACAAAAGCATATCCTTTTCCAAGTTCCATCAAGAACTTTTGTAAATTAGAAAGAATACTTTTCTCTAAATCACTTTCTGTAAAATCTGTATTTTGAGAAAAACCTAAAAATTCTGCAACTACTGGATTCTTAATAAATTCTAACTTTTCATTTTGATCCTGTGATGTCAGTTCTTTCATTTCATTTTCTACAAGTTTCTTTTTTTGAGTATGAAGCATACGATAATAATATTGAGAAGAAATATTTCTTTGTAAAGTACGTACGCTCCATGTTTGTTCAATTGCTTCTTTTTCATACCAATCACGTGCTTCTTTATCATTTACCTGTAAAAGTGTACGATAATGAGTCCATGATAGTATTCCTCTAGATTGTTGCCTCAGTGAGGCAACAATTTCAGGAAACGTTTTGTAGAACTTCTCACAACGATAAAGAGTTCCTCTGTCATATCCTTTCCCATATCGGTTTGTCAATTCTTTTGACAATTTCTTAATAACCTGAAGTCCATATTCAGAACGATTTTCTCCTTTAAGTTCTTCCTCTGCAATTCGATAACCTATTAACCAATTCCTTTGAACAAGTGCAACATTAACCGCTTTATATGCCGCTTCTCTTGATGATTCAATAATATTACACATATCATTTAACACATTATCTGTTTTAACAAAAGTATCCATAAAATTATTTTGTTCATTTCTTTCTAGTTTATTCTCCATAACTATTGCTCCTTTAAATTTTTTTCATAGGATTACTTGAATTACAATTATAATAACATAAAAAGAAAAAGTCCCATATCATTAAATACGGGGCTTTTAAACATATTCTCTCTTTATTTGATTTTAATACTATTTATTTCTTGGTTTCATTTGAGGGAATAAAATAACTTCTTGAATAGATTCTTGTCCAGTTAATAACATAACTAATCTATCAATACCCATTCCCATACCACCTGTTGGAGGTAAACCGTATTCTAGAGCTTCTACGTAATCTAAGTCCATTTCGTTTGCTTCGTCATTTCCTAATTCTTTTTCTTTTAATTGATCAGCAAATCTTTCATATTGATCGATTGGATCATTTAATTCAGTAAATGCGTTAGCATATTCGTTTCCACAGATGAATAATTCAAAACGTTGTGTGAAACGTGGATCTTCTAAATTCTTTTTAGCAAGTGGTGAGATTTCAATTGGATGACCATATACAAATGTTGGTTCAACAATTGTTTCTTCTACATATTTTTCAAAGAATTCATTGATAATATGTCCATAACCAAAGTGAGCTTCTACTTCTATACCATGTTCTTCAGCTAATTTTTTAGCATCTTCAAATGACATATGTTCATTGAAATCAATACCAGTCTTTTCTTTAATAGCTTCTGTCATAGAAACACGTTTAAATCCTGGAGCTAAAGAAATATGATGTCCTTTATAATCTAATTCATAAGTTCCATTAACTTCCATAGCTGCATTAGAAATAATACCTTCAGTTAAATCCATCATTCCTTCAATATCACTAAATGCTTTATAAACTTCAATTGTAGTAAATTCAGGGTTATGAGTTCTATCCATACCTTCATTTCTAAATAAACGTCCAATTTCATAAACAGCATCCATACCACCAACAATTAATCTCTTTAAAGATAATTCAGTCGCAATACGTAAATAGAAATCAGTATCTAATGTATTATGATGAGTAACGAATGGTCTTGCCGCTGCTCCACCTAAGATTGGATTTAAAACAGGTGTTTCAACTTCTACATAATTTCTACTATCTAAGTAATTTTGAATTGAACGAATGATTCTTGGTCTTGTAAACGCAATTTTTTTAGCTTCTTCATTCATGATTAAGTCAACATATCTTCTTCTATATCTTTCTTCAATATCACTTAAACCATGGAATTTTTCTGGTAAAGGACGTAATGCTTTAGTTAAGTGAGTATATTCACTTACTTTAATTGAACATTCTCCAGTATTTGTCATAAATACTGTTCCTTTAACCCCAATGATATCTCCAATATCACCTTTTTTAACGATTTCATAAACTTCTTCACCTAAAGTATCTTTTCTTACATATAATTGGATTTGTCCATCTCTATCTTGAATATGCATAAAACATACTTTACCTTTACGACGTTTAGTCATAATTCTACCAGCAACAGCTACTTCTACAGCCATTTCTTCTAATTCTTCATGTGTTTTATCACCATATTGTTCTTTAATACCTTTTGAATAAGCTGTTACATCAAATCTTTGACCAAAAGGATCAATCCCTTTGTCAATAAGTTCTTGCATCTTTTCTCTACGAACAAGTTCTTGTTCACTAAACTTTCTTTCTTCCATAATATCCTCCTAAAATATAAAAAACTCTCCATCCCATGGGACGAGAGCTAAATCGTGTTACCACCCAAATTCATTAATAGGTCACCCTATTAACCTCAATAACTATCTATTAATAGTCTTGCCTATAACGTGCCTTACGTCATCCTATCAAAACATCCAAGATGCAGCTCCTAGTCTTTATTCATAATAGTTTCATTATCTTTTCCACCAACCAAGACTCTCTTTGAATGAAGGACTATTATTACTTGTCTATTCATTGCCTTTATTTCTACTTCGTTATCTTAACTTAATTCAAATTTATTGTCAATATAAGCGATAAAATTAGTTTTAATAATGAAAAATGCACCTGAGTGCATTAATCATGAATCTTATTATTTAATACCATTCTTACAAAATCAGGTTCAAAATGTTTTGCTCTTGATCCTGAATAACCCATATCTAATGATGAGATTTGTTTCATTTCTTCTT
>OGNW01001656.1_pt1 | contig 11160 bp, 10 predicted proteins | sample 1573591 | NCBI WGS metagenome assembly OGNW01 (sample SAMEA2581894, study PRJEB24529) | metagenome | biome: Human gut stool | place: China | collected 2011
GTTTTTGCAAAGGCCATAGAAGCTGGTTATATGAAAGAAGATGGCACACACTATAAATGGAACGAATCAAAAGTTCTTTTGGCGTATATGTGTGGGCGTATTTATTGTGGGGACAAACCAATACCTTCAAAATTTGATGATAAAGGATCCTGGAAGTTTGGAGAAACTTTTTTCCCGGACACAGAGCTAAATAATTTGTTTGACATCTCGGGGCTAGGGCAATCCCGACAAAATAGGAAAGACCTAGCAGTCCCAGTAAAATCAACAGAGATTGATAAATTTTTTGAGTAGCTAAACGGCTACTCTTTTTTATTTATAATCAGATAGTTGCGTCTCAATCATAACTTCAACATAACTTACCCTAACATTATTCATAACACACTAACTAATCTACCATAACATTCGAGGTCCTAAAGGTTCGCTACTTTCGTGGCAGCTATGGACGACGTGCACAATCGTACCATAGCGAAATAACCCGGCTTAAAGTCCGAGTGTGCATCAGGACCGTCAAGCCATAATTGTTTAAGTATATGGCTAAAATTAAGAATGTAGAGTCCCTATGTGAACGGGAATTGCTGGAGAAAATCCTCCACACTGTAGAGGAGCAGGAAAAGGCTTTGGCTCAACATCAAATGCCCCAAAATCATCTATATGATAATAAGGCACTGATGGCAAAATTGGGTATAAAGGAGAAATACCTAAAGAAATTGCGTGATAATGGTTACCTTGGATATTCACGTCAAGGAGACAAATATTGGTATACTCAAGAAGATGTAGACCGATTCCTTCGTAATTTTCACTATGATGCCTTTGCGGCAAGTGATGAACTACCCCAACGGAGAGGAGGTGGCTATGGTCGATAAGTTGCATTTAACCAATATGCTCCGAGCAAAGGTAGAGCATAATCTTGATGGAGGATTGCCGTTGGATGTTTTCCCTGATAAAATTCAGGAAATTATTCTGAACCTTTCTCGTTATGAAAATTTCAATGTTGAGTATGTGGCATCCATTATTATATCTGCGATGGCGGCTGCCATAGGCAATTCATACCAAATCAATATCAGAAATGAGTGGAAAGACAGTCCATCTCTTTATATGATGCTTATTGGGCGACCTGGTTTAGGTAAAACTCCTCCTCTTAACTTCCTCTACAAACCTATTAACGATTTGGATGATCGTCTTGACGAGAAATATAGTGAGGAACTTGAGAAATATGAGCGTGCCAAGCAGGCGAACGGAGGAAATGATAAATTGAAAGCGCCCAAGTGGTTGACCAATATTATATCAGACTTCACACCAGAAGCAATGGTAGAAGCTCATTGGCGCAATCCACGAGGGATAGCTATAATTGTCGACGAGATTATTGGGCTATTCAATTTTGCAAAGAGATACAATGGCAATAATAATCTTATTGAACTTCTGCTAACAGCTTATAGTGGTGGTACGATTAAAGTTCTACGCAAGTCCTCATCACGTCATATTCGTGTTAAAACGCCGTGTATTAATGTAATAGGAACGGTACAGACCAACATGTTACATGAGGTGTTCAGAAAAGAGTTCATTGCTAACGGATTCCTTGATAGGTTTATCTTTATTTTTCCAAAAGACAGGAAGATTTCAAGATGGAGAAGAAATGATAATAGTATCCCAAAACCTGATATAGCAGGGCAATGGGCGACTATTCTCAACAAAGTACTTGAAATTCCCTGCACGATTAATGAAATAAGGAATGTTGCAGAACCAAAAGTTTTGGAAATGACAGAGGAGGCAGAGGTGTATTTTTATGATTGGTATAACAATATCATTGATAATGTTAATAGCATCGACGATGATGCAGATGTGGAGAGTCGCAGTATGAAACTTAATGGCCATGCAGGACGTTTATCCTTGATATTTCAGATAATGAAATGGGCTGTAGGCGAAGAAGATATGCAGCCAGTAAGCCTGTCTTCTGTGAAATCCGCTATTCGTATGGTTGATTACTATGAAGATACTTACCATAGGATACAAGAGATACTTTTGTCTAATACTATCGGTGATGTAAAAGAAGACTGGTTATCTCAGTTGGGTAATACATTCACAGCAAGCGATGCTATCGCTGCTGCGAAAATATATGAAATACCCAGAAGAACCGTATTCTATGCATTAAAGAAACTCTGTCAGACAAAGCAGCCAATTCTGGAAAAAACCAAGCATGGCGAATATCGAAAAATTCAACACCAAACATCAAATGCATCTTGCACTATTGCACTTTCAACCCAAGTTGAGGAATTACAGACAAAGCATAGTGCAAAAGTGCATAGTGCAAACGAATAAACTTATCTATCCATGAGCAAGTATAGATTTCATTTGCAAAAGTATAGTTTGGGAAGCAAGATTGCTTGCCCTAGTTGTGAGAGACCTCGATGTTTTGTGAAATATGTTGATGAAGAGGGAGTTGTAAGTTTTCCCAATGAGGTTGGGAAATGTGACCATGAAATCAGTTGTGGTTATCATTACACTCCACGTGATTTCTTTCGTGATAATCCCAATGCAAACATCAAGGAAGAACGGTCTAGTGATTATGTACAGCCTGTGAAAAGTACTCATGAAAAAGAAATTATTGTGCCACCCTCTTTTATTCCCTTAGAGTATTTTAATGCGAGTCTTGCTCATTTTGAGAAGAATCCCTTATACAAATACTTATGTAGGGTGTTTGGTGAAGCTGAAGCCCAAAGGGTATTCCATTTATATCATGTTGGTACATCGGCTAAATGGGGAGGTGCAACAGTTTTTTGGCAAATTGATGCTAATGAGCAGGTACGTTCTGGCAAGATTATACTTTATAATTCTGAGACAGGGCATAGGGTTAAAGAACCCCACAGCTATGTAAGCTGGGCGCATCGTGAACTACAACTTAAAGATTTCAATCTGAAGCAATGTCTATTTGGCGAACATCTATTGATAAGATATCCGGATGCACCGGTCATATTGGTGGAAAGCGAAAAGACGGCTATTGTCATGAGTCACTTCATTCCGAACTATGTTTGGGTGGCAACTGGCGGCATTAATGGATGCTTCAAAGAAGAATTTGTTCACAGTCTTAAAGGTAGGGATGTAACTCTAATCCCTGATTTGGGAGCTACGCAATTGTGGAAAGAGAAATCGATAATTCTGACAAGAATCTGCAGCAGAGTTGTAGTCTCGGATATGCTTGAACAGATAGCAACTGAAGAAGAACAATCCAAAGGACTTGATATTTCTGACTACTATCTATTCTCTCCATCCAAACACCAGATTCTACAAATGATGATTGAGAAGAACCCTCTTTTACAAAATCTCATTGATGCTTTAGGCTTGGAGTTGATAGATGCTCAGCAGATGACAGAGTCCACTTAGATTGTACAAAACTTAAATAACAAAGGAGCTTGGTCCAGGAGTTAAAATAAAATCCATAACACAATAAGGACTTTTTGCCTTGCAGCAAGAAACTCCCATTTGTGGTTGGCAAACACAACTCTAAATGAGCAAGCTCAAATGTGTAACTTTTAAAACATTAGATCTATGAATGAAAGTATTAAACAAGCCATGCATTTAGATGCATGCAAATCTTTTGGCGCAGCAGAAGCCAATGAAAACGAAAGAAGATGGGACGATAAGATGATTGATTCTAAGAACAACGATTCTATTAATAACTACGACAAAACCAGAATGAGGCTTAATTTTGAGATTGGCCCCGATGGTAAGATTCACTCTTTGGGCTATCAGGATAAAAGACTTGATGTTCGCTTGCAAGAACGGCTAAATGAACTTGGTTGGCGTCCATTCAAAGCGGATAGTAAGATTCAACCCAATTGTTGTGCTCGTCTCATCTTTGGTGGCAATCGAGAGCGTACATTGGAAATGGCATTTGGCACTCAGGACCTAAAACTTGATAAAGATTCTGATAATAGCCATATACATAGATGCAAAGAGGTGGAGCAATGGGCTTTGGATGTATATAATTGGTGTTGCCGTAGGTATGGGAAAGAGAATATCATCGGCTTTCAGGTTCATCTTGATGAAACGTCACCACATATTCATGCACTTATTGTTCCTGTTGGGGTACGTCCTAAAAGTGGTCGTGAATGTGTGATGTGGTCTGCAAAATTCGGAAAGAATAAATATGAGTATGGTTCAATACTCAAGGAAATGCATACCTCACTCTATGAAGAAGTTGGTAGTAAATACGGTTTGGAGAGGGGTGACAGCGTAGAAGGTCGAAATATCCAGCACCTGAATAAGCGAGATTATATCCGTAAACTCGCAAAGGAGCAGAAGAAGATGGAAAAAGCCATCAGAGGATTGCAAACCATGAAGGATAATATCGAGGCTGAAATGCAAATGTTTTCCGATGAATTAAAAATCTTGGAGAAAGATTTGGCTGCAGGACGTGTTGTATTGGCAGAATATCAAAACAAGAAAGCGTGCATTGAAGATTTGATACATGATTGCCAAGAAAGACTCGATGATAAGGAAACCAAGTTGATGATAAAGCAGCAGGAGTTAGACTCGTTACTGAAAGATATCCAAAACATTCATTCTGTGAATAGACCGTTCAAGAATTACAAGATTGAGTTTAATGCTCCACAGATTACAGAGAAACCGCCAATGTTTGGAACTGATAAGTGGTTGGAACGTCAAAATACGATTATCGAGAAGCAATTTACCGCTATGGGGCGTAAATTGGAGGAACTTTATAGAAATGAAGCCGCTAATCAAGTTGAAGCTGTTCGCCAGAACATTTTGGTGGATATGAAAGAAGTCCATACGTTGAAAGCAGAAAACAAGACTCTTACTGAATGTATGAATTACTGGTCTAATTTGGCATTGAAGACTTTTGACTACCTCTCGATACCATCTTTACGTGATGAGTTATGTGCAGTAGCAACAGCTCTTATAGGTGGAGATTACGTAGTTCCAACTGGGGGTGGAGGCGGAGGAAATGAATCAGACCTACGTTGGGATGGTCGCAGACCTGATGAACCTGATTTTGCATTCCAAAGAAGATGCTTTTCACATGCCGTCAAATACATTATGGCCAAATACAGTGTGAAGCAGAATAAGGGGCGCTCCCGATAGCTTTTCAAAGACCGCTATCACCAAGAAATATGGTGGTAGCGGTGAGTTGATTTTATACAAATAAGGGTTAAATCCATTTTTAAGAAAGATTTATCATAGGAATTGCTGATTTTTAATAGACTTTTAATTATCTTTGCGTTCAAAGCAATAAAAATTACGTCATGAACGACATGAATAGAATAAAAGTAGTTCTTGTAGAAAAGAAGAAAACTAGCAAATGGCTTGCAGAAGTTTTAGGCAAAAACCCTGCAACCATTTCTAAATGGTGCACTAATACATCCCAGCCCGATGTGGCAACACTCCGAGAAATAGCTCGAGTACTCGATATAGATGTAAAAGAGCTTCTTAACTCTACAAAATAATTCACTATCTTCATATGATAGCAATATATTATGGCAAAAAAGAAAAATAAAGAAGAATCTCTGGTTCCCAAAGACGAGAAAACCCTTAAAATGGAAGGCGTGCAGAATCTGTACAACTTCCTGTTTGAGGCATGCAACATATTGCGTGGTCCTGTGAGTCAAGATAACTTCAAAGATTATATAACACCTATCCTCTATTTTAAGCGTATATCTGATGTATATGACGAGGAAACTCAAACTGCGCTTGAAGAAAGTGGTGGCGATGAGGAGTATGCATCCTTGCCTGAACAACATCGTTTTGTAATTCCAGATGGTTGCCATTGGAGTGATATTCGCGAACGCTCTGAGAATCTTGGTGCTGCAATTGTTGGAGCAATGCGAGGTATAGAGTTGGCCAATCCGGATACATTATATGGTGTATTGTCGATGTTCAGCGCACAGAAATGGACAGATAAGAAAAACCTTTCTGATGGCAAGATTCGTGATTTGATAGAACATCTGTCTACCCGCCGATTGGGCAACAATGATTACCCGGCTGATTTAATGGGTGATGCATATGAGATATTGCTAAAGAAATTTGCAGATGACAGTAAGGCTCAAGCTGGAGAATTCTATACGCCTCGTTCGGTCGTAAGCTTGCTTGTACGCATTCTCGATCCGAAACCAGGTGAAACTGTCTATGACCCGGCATGTGGTAGTGGCGGTATGCTGATTGAGGCGGTACAGCACATGAATCATTCAAGTCTTTGTTGTGGAAGTATATTCGGCCAGGAGAAGAACGTTGTCAACTCTGCCATTGCAAAGATGAACTTGTTCCTGCATGGTGCCAGTGACTTTAATATCATGCAAGGTGACACACTTCGTTCACCTAAGATTTTGCAGAATGGAGAGATTGCTAAATTCGATTGTGTTATAGCTAACCCGCCCTTCTCTCTTGAGAAATGGGGTTCAGTAGAATGGTCATCCGATAAATATGGTCGTAATGTTTGGGGAACACCCAGCGATTCTTGCGGAGACTATGCCTGGATTCAACACATGGTGAAAAGTATGGCATCCGGCAATGGCCGTATGGCGGTTGTTATGCCTCAAGGCGTATTGTTCCGTGGTAATGAAGAAGGCCGCATTCGTGAGAAACTGGTAAAGAGCGATTTGATTGAAGCTGTTGTGACATTAGGCGATAAACTATTCTATGGCACAGGTCTTTCTCCCTGTTTCTTGATATTAAGACGCTTGAAACCAGCTGCACATAGTGCGCGAGTACTGATGATTGATGGAACAAAGATTCTCACCGTAAAGCGTGCACAGAATATACTTTCTCCTGAAAATGTAGACCGCCTTTACGAACTTTACATCAACTACGAAGATGTAGAAGACTTTGCTAAAGTGGTCACTCTAGATGCTATTGCCGCCAAGGATTATGACCTTTCTCCTAATAAATACGTGGAATATCACAAAGAGGAAATCCGTCCATATGCCGAAGTGCTTGCTGAGTTCAAGGCAGCATACGAGGAGGTAAAGAGATGTGAAGAAGAATTTAGAAAACTGATAAACTTATAACCCTATGGAACAACTTGTAAAATATTATAGAAATCCCGATGAACCTATTTCATTGGAAGACTTGAAATCGTTCCTTTGGGGAGCAGCCACTCGCCTTCGTGGTCAGATTGATGCTGCTGGTTACAAAGAATATATTTTCCCTTTGCTATTCTTCAAACGAATTTCTGATGTGTACGATGAGCAGTTTGAAGGTTATGTTTGCGAAGGTGGTATAGAGTATGCCAATGCCCAAGCTCAAGAATTGGTAATTCGTATTCCTGATGGTGCCCATTGGCGTGATGTACGCGAGTGTACAGAAAATGTAGGCCAACGCTTGGTGGAAGCCTTTATTGCTATTGAACAGGCCAATCCAGGCGAGCATGCAGATGGTCGTGTGATTGGAGGTTTGGAAGGAATCTTTGGCCCTAAAGACGGCTGGACCAACAAGGCGAAGATGCCCGACCATATCATAACGTCTCTGATTGAAGATTTTTCACGATACAATTTGTCGCTTAAAGCATGCCCTGCAGACGAAATGGGACAGGCTTACGAATATCTGGTTGGTAAGTTTGCCGACGATGCTGGCAATACAGCACAGGAGTTTTACACCAATCGTACTGTAGTAGATTTGATGGCAGAGATTCTTCAGCCACGTCCAGGTGAAAGTATCTATGACCCTACATGTGGTTCGGGTGGTATGCTTGTGAAGTGTTTGGACTTTCTTCGTAAAAAGGGTGAACCATGGCAAGGTGTAAAGGTATTTGGCCAAGAGATTAATGCACTCACCAGCGCCATTGCCCGAATGAATCTTTACCTGAATGGTGTAGAAGACTTTTCTATTGTTCGTGAAGATACCTTAGCACACCCTGCATTTGTAGACGGAAGTAGGTTGCGTAAGTTTGATATTGTGTTGGCTAATCCACCATATTCTATTAAGACTTGGAATCGTGAAGCTTTTATGAACGATAAGTGGGGACGTAATTTCTTGGGAACTCCACCTCAAGGGCGTGCAGACTACGCTTTCTTCCAGCATATCCTTGCATCTATGGATGATAAGACAGGTAGATGTGCAATACTTTTCCCTCATGGTGTTCTGTTTAGAGATGAAGAACAAAGTTTAAGAGAAAAACTGATAAAGAGTGATGTTGTAGAATGTGTTATTGGCCTTGGTGCAAACCTTTTTTACAATTCACCCATGGAAGCTTGCATTCTGATATGTAATAATCAGAAACGTAGCACCTTGAAGAACAAAATCATTTTTATCAACGCTCTTAAGGAAGTTACACGAAAAAACGCAGAGAGCTATCTGGAAAAGGTACATATTGAAAAGATTGTATCTGCATATTTTAATGCTTCTGAAATTCAGAATTTCAGCACCGTGGCATCTCTTGAACAGATTGCAAATTACAACTACAATCTCAATATCTCTTTATATGCCAATGCTTTGAATAATGAAAATAACTTTAATGTTTTATCAGTTTCAGAAACATTGAGCAATTGGAAGAGTGTTCATGCAGAGATGACTTCTTCAATAACTGAAATGTTTACATTAATCGGCAAATGAGTATGAAATTAGAAGAATTTGCAAGAGAAAGTAGGGCAACTCATAAAGGTGATAAATCGGGTGTCCCCATTGTAGGATTAGAGCATCTTATTCCTCAAGAAATCAAGTTCTCTGGATATGATGTAGACACCGAGAATACATTTACGAAGACTTTCAAGAAGGGACAAATCTTGTTTGGCCGAAGAAGAGCATATCTAAAAAAGGCCGCTATTGCTGATTTTGATGGTATTTGTTCTGGGGATATTACTGTGATAGAGGCTATACCTGGTAAGGTAGACCCTTTGTTGCTTCCGTTCATTATTCAGAATGATAAGTTTTTCGATTATGCCGTTTCTCGCTCAGCTGGAGGTCTATCTCCTAGAGTAAAGTGGGAACATCTGAAAGACTACGAATTCGATCTTCCCCCCATCGAAGAGCAGCGTATCTTAGCAGATAAATTGTGGGCTGCATACAGACTAAAGGAGTCATATAAGAAACTTCTCACCGCCACCCAAGAAATGGTGAAATCGCAAGATATTGACTACCACAATAGGGAATGTATTGTTACCGGCAAAGGTGATAAGCAGCGTAAGGTGTATTTCGATGCTCGTACAAAGATTCATTTGCAGAAATATATCAATAGTCGTACAGATAGCAATGAAGCGTTGTTTGTATCACTCCTGGCTCCTTATGAAAGATTGCAGATTAGCGGTGTGGAGATTAGACTGCGTCAGATGGGGAAAGATTTGAATATACCCAAGGTGCATCCACACAAGTTTCGTCGCACATTAGCAACAATGGCAATAGATAAGGGCATGCCTATAGAGCAAGTCCAACACCTGCTTGGTCATCAGAGTCTCGATACGACGTTGCAATATGCAATGGTTAATCAGAATAATGTTAAATTGTCTCATCATAAATTCATTGGTTAGTATGTCGCAATTTATCGAGATGTTTGGGGATACTCACATGAGGAGTGATCATAGCCGTCAATGGAAAGAAGTCGTCGAAATAATTAACGGCAAGGATTATAAATCAATCCAAGTTGAGGATGGGGGCTATCCTGTCTATGGAACTGGTGGCGAGATGGCAAGGGCCTCAGATTATCTATCTCCTGCTAATTCTATATTGTTAGGGAGAAAAGGTACTATTGACAAGCCTTTGCTAATAAGAGAAAAGTATTGGAACGTTGATACTGCATTTGGAGCAGTTCCTGATGAAAAAGTCCTTCATTACGTTTATTTCTATTGGCATTGCAAAACAATAGATTTCAATGTGCTGAACAAAGGTACAACTCTTCCTAGTACAACAAAGGTTGATCTTCTTAATCTCTGGATTAAAATTCCATCAATGGAAGAACAAACTCGATTTGGTTCTATTGTTGAACAGGCCGATAAATCAGAATTTGAACTCCGCAAATCGATAGAGGCAATAGACCAAGTAATAAAGAGTTTGATAAATAATTAATAGAATACATTATGGATATACAAAGAATTAATCAACATAAAGCCAACTTTGATGCAATTGGCCAAATCATCAAGAGTGATGACGGTAGTGAGAATGTGGAAGTTTGGTTTGCGCGAGATTTGCAAAAATTATTAGGCTATGCTCGTTGGGAAAATTTTCAGGTTGCTATAGGTAGAGCAGTAGAATCATGTAAACAACAGAATGTCAATGTAGATGACCATTTTCGTGAGGTCACGAAAATGGTATCTTTAGGTAGTGGTTCACAGCGTGAGGTCATAGACTTCATGTTGACCCGATATGCTTGTTATTTGATTGCACAAAACGGAGATCCTAAAAAAGAAGAAATTGCTTTTGCTCAAGGTTATTTTGCGGTTCAAACTCGAAGAGCTGAGATAATAGCAGAACGAATCCAAGAAATATCAAGACTTGAAGCTCGAGATCGATTGCGCTCGTCCGAAAAACAACTATCTCAAAATATTTATCAGAGAGGAGTTGATGATAAAGGATATGGTAGAATTCGTTCAAAAGGTGATACTGCACTATTTGGAGGGCATACAACTGAAGATATGAAACACAGATTAGGGATTAAGTCAAATCGTCCATTAGCGGATTTTTTGCCAACATTAACTATTGCGGCAAAGAACCTGGCAACAGAAATGACTAATTATAATGTAGAACAGAAAAATCTGTATGGAGAATCCTCTATTACGCGTGAACATGTACAGAACAATGTTAGTGTGCGAAGTATGCTTGGAGAACGTGGAATCCGCCCAGAAGAACTTCCTGTTGCAGAAGACATAAAGAAAGTTGAGCGTCGTGTGGTTTCTGATGATAAAAAGATAGAAAAATCTTCTTCTAAACTCCCAATAAAAAAATAGAACTATTTGCAGAATAAATCAGATATATATCTAAATACTTGTTAATCAGTATATTTCTTTTTGCAGAGTAAATCCTAGGCAATAATTTAATATGGGAATAGTAGTAATAGTTGAAGGGGATGATTAGATAAACTTGGTCACTTAACTTAGTCACTTGCTATACAAAAGTGACTAAGTTAGGTGATAAAGTTACTTTTAGGTCGCGCGTTAATTGACTAACTTTATAATATAGTAAGATTATGGTTAAGAACTTGATTAACGAAATAGAACAGGC
>OGNW01001669.1_pt1 | contig 11022 bp, 7 predicted proteins | sample 1573591 | NCBI WGS metagenome assembly OGNW01 (sample SAMEA2581894, study PRJEB24529) | metagenome | biome: Human gut stool | place: China | collected 2011
TCCATGGTTATCTTAAGCTACATCGTATATGCGCTTCTGAGTGCGGAAAATGGTCTTGTCAACAATTCGATCCTTCCGTTCTTCCATATTGACCCGATCCAGTGGTACCAGAAACCGAAATACTGGCCGGCGATCCTGATTATCGCGAACTGCTGGAAGGGCGTAGGATACGGATGCCTGATCTACATCGCATCGCTGATCGGTATCGATCCTTCCTTTTATGAGGCTGCCAGACTGGACGGCGCAAGCAAATGGCAGGAGATCACAAAAATCACACTGCCGAGCCTCGTTCCGACCATCATTACCCTGCTGCTTCTCAGCATCGGAAGAATTTTCTATTCCGATTTCGGTCTGTTCTATCAGGTACCAATGAACTCCGGTGTTCTGTTCCCGACCACAAACGTTATCGATACCTATGTATACCGTGCCCTGATTGAGCAGGGAAATATCAGTATGTCATCTGCAGCCGGTGTATACCAGTCTCTGGTAGGCTTCTGTGTCGTAATGTTGAGTAACTGGATTGTCCGCAAAGTAGACAAAGACCAGGCATTATTCTAGGAGGATGGAAGTATGACAAATTCAAAAAAAGCAAAACGTTTCCAGTTCTGGATTAATGTAGTACTCATTCTGATTACGTTATCCATTGTACTGCCGTTTGTACTCGTATTTATTTCCTCGCTGACCGATGAAAACACACTGATCCGCAACGGATATTCGTTCTTCCCGGAGAAATTCAGCTTCTATGCTTACTCCTATATCATCCGCCAGGGCGAGAAAATCCTGAGAGCATACGGAATTACCATTTTTGTAACCATCGTCGGTACAGCTGCAAACCTTGCGATGTCCGCTCTGTTGGCATATCCGCTTTCGATTAAAAAGCTGCCGTACCGCAGAGCAATTACCTTTTTCGTATTCTTCACGATGCTGTTCAACGGCGGACTGGTGCCGACCTACTTGATGTATGTAAATTATCTTCACATCAAAAACACGATCTGGGCGTTGATTGTTCCGGGCTTCCTGTTAAGTGCAAACAACGTGCTGATGATCCGAAGCTACTTTAACACCAGTATCCCGGACGCGCTGTTCGAGGCGGCCAAAATCGATGGCGCAGGACACATGAAGATTTTCACCAGCATCACACTGCCGCTTGGAAAACCGATTCTGGTAACCATGGGACTGTTTTCCGCACTTGGCTATTGGAATGACTGGACAAATGGTTTATACTATTTATCAGGAAATCAGGGACAGAAATTATATAGTATCCAGAATCTTTTGAATCAGATGATCACTGATATCCAGTATCTTGCAAGCGGTAAGGTTGCCGGAAATATAGGGGCAGAAGTTGCAAAACTTCCGACAACGTCCATAAGGATGGCAATTGCTTTTATAGCAATGCTTCCATTATTTATCATTTATCCGTTTTTACAGAAATATTTCGCAGAGGGTATTACGCTAGGGGCAGTAAAAGGTTAAAGGAATATCATGGCGTTTGGAAAAAAGATGAATTTAAAAAGACGAAAAAAGAAATCTTTAGCACAACAGAGTAAGCAAATATTAATTTTAATGACAGTCATTCTGGTAATTATTCTGGGAGGATGCACTTATGTTTTAAACAAAACAAGTGGGCAGATTTACGAACAGATGAGCCAGATGGCACAGTTGTATGCACAGGAGCTTGACAATCGTTTTTTGAGGATCAGCCGGAATCTTTTTTCTACGATCATGGATACCAATGAGACAAATTCCACGTTCTGGGGAAATGTAAATCTGATGAAGAATGGGGATTATTCGGAGTATGCGATCGGAAAACTCAGAGAAGAATATTTTTCTTCGGCATGGGAATATGGAACGGAATACAGGATTTTTTTATACACACATGATACGGATAAATTATATCAGCTTTCCCTGTCTTCGGACGGAAATTACACAATGTCATCTGATATTGCAGCATCTATCCGTGAACAGATAGACAAATTAGATGAAAAGACATATGCAGTGAAGCGGAAGTGGGATGTTTTGGAGTGCGATAATGAGGTATATATCTGTAAAATTGCACAAAAAATGGAATTGCATTAGGATGCATTGTAAATGTAAAAAGTATCTTAGAACCATTCTCAAAGCTTTCGTTGGGAAAGCATGGATATGTAAGCCTTGTCGATCAGGATGAGGTCTGTATAGGTATGTTAGACCAGAGCGGAATCATATCAGAGCCGCAAAGTATGAATACCAAAAATACTTATACGATCCGTCAGGGATTATCCAGAGCACCCTTTGAGATCAGGATCGGGATTTCTTTAGGCGGTGTCTTAAGCCTGATGGCGGGAAGTCTGCTCGGGATGACAGTATTGATCTTTATGATTCTTATTATGAGTGGGATATTGCTTTTTCATGTGTATTCCAATATTATGAAACCGCTTAAAGTGTTCACACAAAACCTTCAGCAATATGATGAGGGTGGATATATGCTGAACATGACGGAAGGAAATCTGCTTGAATTAGAGCAGATTGATGGAAAATTCCGTACAATGATCCATCAGATCCGCAAATTGAAGATCACGCTATATGAACGGGAATTAGAGAAACAGAAAATTGAGATGGATTATCTGAAAATGCAGATCCGGCCGCATTTTTATTTGAATTGCCTGAACTTTATTTACAGCATGATCGACTTTGGCGATTATGAACACGCAAGGGCAATGACAAAAATCACTTCGGATTATCTTTCATATATTTTTCGGAATACAACGGACAGAGTTCCGGTTTTAGCGGAATCAAAGCATTGTGAAGATTATTTAAAAATCCTGCTGCTGAGGTATCCGGATAAGTTTACCTATTATATTGAAGTTCATGATGAAGTGGCAGATGCGGAGATATTTCCATTCTTAATACAGGTTTATGTTGAAAATGCTGCAAAACAGGCATTGATGGCAGATGAAAAAATGCTGATCTCAGTTACGGTATATCCTGAGGACAGGGACGATGAAAAATACGTTAATATTTTTATCTCGGATACGGGAAAGGGATTTCCGGACGAAATATTATGTAAACTACAAAATGGACAAAACATTTCTGACAATGGAAAACATATCGGTATTTGGAACTGTATGAGGCGGTTTCAGTATTATTATGGGGATCAGGGAGAGATCCATTTCAGCAATAGTCCATTAGGTGGTGCCGTTGTGGATATTCATGTTCCATATAAAATCGGAAGGAGCGATACACAGGAATGAAATTATTGCTGGTGGATGATGAACGTTATGTGATTGAAAGTATAAAGAAAAATATCTGCTGGGAGCGGACAGATATTACTGAGATTTATACAGCATTTACAATGAAACAGGCGCAGGAAATTATAACAGCTGTTAAAATGGACATTATTATCAGTGATATTGTGATGCCTGCTGCAACAGGATTTGATCTGGTGCAATGGGTGAGGGAGCAGAATTTCAGGATACAGGTTATTTTTTTGACCAGTTATGCGGAATTTGACTATGCAAGACGTGCGATACAGCTGGAAAGCGTTGAATATCTGCTAAAACCAATTGATTTTGAAAAACTGGAAGAAGCATTAAAAAAAGCAGAACATGCAGTGCTTCAGGAAAAACATATCGAAAAACTTACAGAAGCGAGTGAGCAGTGGGAAAAAGACCGGACAATCCTGCAAAAGGATATCTGGAGAAATTTATTGAGCGGTAACATGACACAAAACCAGTTCTGCGAATCCGCAAAAAGGATGGATCTGTATCAGGATGGATTGATATATTTTAAACTGATCTGCTTTTATATGGATCATAAAGCGGAAGAGACACAAAAGTGGGAACCTTCCACCATCGAATTTGTCATGCAAAATGTGTTGACGGAGTTATTTAATTCCTTTTATGCCAGAGTGGACACCGTATTTTGTGAAAACGAATGTCGATACTGGGTGGTTCTGTCAACGGATAAAATGCCGGAGGAAGGAGAAAAAATAAGGGAAAAAGATCTGCTCAATCATTTTGTGCAATGGATGACAGATCATGTACATTCCTATTTTTGGTGTGGAGCGGGAACTTGGAGTGGATTTTCTGAAGTGACCGCACAGGCTGACGATTTGCAGAAGATGCGTGAAAGCAGTCTGTCGGTATGGAATGAGGTTATATATCTGTATGAGTTCCAGCCAAGTGGAACAGTCTATAAAAATCCGGAGCTGGATACATGGAAAACCCTTTTGGCAGGGGAGGAAGTGGAAGCAGTCATAGCAAGCATACGCAGTTATCTGGAGACAGTCAGGAAGAATGAGATGATCACACGGCAGTTTTTGCTGTCATTAAGGACGGATGTTACACAGATGGTGTATGTATGGCTGTCAGAGATGGGGATTTATGCCAATGCACTTTTTTCAGATAAAGAGAGTGAGAATTACATGCTTGGCGCTGTAAATGGATTTAACGAAATGATGGAGTATGTAGAAAATCTGATGCGGAAAGCGGTTGGATATAAATTATATATCACAAAAGAAGACTCTGTTGCAGATCAGATATGTACATATATTGACAGTCATTTCAGGGAAGAGATACACAGAGATGAACTGGCAGAATTAGTCTATTTGAATACAGACTATATGTCTCGGATGTTCAAAAAAGAAAAGGGAGTATCTATAAGCAATTATATATTGCAGAAAAGGGTAGACGAAGCAAAAAAACTTTTGTGTGGTAGCAGTATTCCAATCAATACGGTTTCATTACATATTGGATATAGTAATTTTTCCTATTTTACAAAAATGTTTAAGGAGAATACAGGATTGACACCACTGGAATATAGAAGGAAATTTGGAGAGGAAACACACGTATGACAGAACAGAAATTAACAGAACTTTTGAGAGACATGTCTCTGGAAGAAAAAGTAAATCAGATGAGTCAGGTGACAGGAGGATTTTTTAATGGTGAAATCGTTGTCACAGGTCCTATGGCGGATAAGGGATTTACAGAAGACAATGTAAATCTTGCAGGATCAGTCATCGGATCCATGGGCGCTGAAACCCTGAAAAGTATACAAAAAAACTATATGGAAAAGCATCCGCACCATATTCCATTACTGTTTATGCTGGATGTCATAAATGGTTATAAGACGGTGTTTCCAATTCCGCTTGCGCAGGGAGCTTCCTTTGAACCGGAATTGTCAGAACAGTGTGCATCTGTGGCAGCAAAGGAGGCTTCGGTCAGCGGTCTTCATGTGACATTTGCACCTATGACAGATCTGGTGAGAGATGCAAGGTGGGGACGTGTCATGGAATCAACGGGAGAAGATCCTTACCTGAACAGTCTATTCTGTGCAGCAATGGTGCGTGGATTTCAGGGAAACAGCTTGAAAGATAACTATGCAATTGCAGCATGTGTCAAACATTTTGCAGGATATGGTGCACCGACAGCAGGGCGGGATTATAATACGGTAGAACTTTCAGAACATACATTCAGAGAGTTCTATCTGCCATCGTATCAGGCGGGAATAGATGCAGGTGCAGCTCTTGTTATGACATATTTTAATACAGTTAACGGAATCCCGGCAACCGGAAATAAAAAGTTGATGCGGGACATTTTGAGAGAGCAGATGAAGTTCGATGGTGTACTTATATCAGACTGGGCAGCCATCGAGGAGACCATTTATCACGGATATTGTGCAGACAGAGAAGAAGCAGCAGTGCGTGCAGTGGAAGCAGGCGTAGATATTGACATGATGACAGGAATTTACAGTGAAAATCTGTGTCAGATGGTCAGGGATGGAAAAATAAGAGAAGAGCTTATAGATGAGGCATGTCTTCGTATTCTGCGGCTTAAAAATAAGCTGGGACTCTTTGAGAATCCATATAAAGATGCAGATCAGAAAAAAGAACAGGAATATATTTTATGTGAGGAGCACCGGAATCTGGCGAGGGAAGCTGCAAAGAAATCTTTTGTTTTGTTGAAAAATGAGGAACATATTCTGCCTTTAGATCAACAGAAAAAGATCGCCTTTATTGGTCCGTATGTAGATAACAGAAACCTGTTTGGTGCCTGGTCATTTATCGCAGATGCAAAAGATGTTATGACGCTGCATGAGGCAGTACAGGAACAGTACGTTTCAGAAAACAGTACATTTTGCCAGGGATCACCAATGTTAGGGGCGGATGTATGTCTGGAAGGATTTGGAGAACAACAGCAGCAATCCTATACTAAGGAGCAGGAGGAACATATGCTGCAAGAGGCGGTACAGGCAGCAGAAGAGGCAGATATCGTAGTACTTGCAATAGGAGAAGACCGTTTACAGTCGGGTGAAGCAACCAGTAACGCAAATATCAGAATCCCTGAGGTACAGGAAGCATTGCTTGATAGAATTGCGGAAGTCAATCAAAATATTGTAGTGGTTTTATTTTCAGGACGCCCGTTAGACATACGTGAAATAAACAAAAAGGCAAAAGCCATCCTTCAGGTGTGGCTGCCTGGAACAGAAGGAGCGAGGGCAATTGCGGACACTTTATTTGGAAAATATAATCCAAGCGGAAAACTGCCGATGAGTTTTCCATACTGTGTAGGACAGGTACCGGTACATTATAATGAATATTCAACAGGACGCCCACATGTAGAAGGAAAAGATAAAGACAGATTCCGCTCGAAATATCTGGATATTCCAAATGAGCCATTGTATCCATTTGGATACGGTCTGAGTTACACAACATTTGAGGTATCAGATATTCATTTGAATCGGACATGGATGGATACATCGGGACAGATCGAAGCGGAGGTAACTGTAAAAAATACAGGAAACTGCACGGGAACAGAAACCCTGCAGCTTTATATCCATGATATTGCGGCTTCTGTAGTGCGTCCGGTCAGAGAATTGAAAGATTTTAAGAAGGTTACGCTTCGTCCGGGAGAGGAAAAGAAGGTAGTTTTTACCATAACAGAACAACAGCTTCTTTTTTTGACGGAGAATGGAATCTATGAGAGCGAAGCAGGAGAATTCGAAATATTTATCGGAAAAGATAGTTCGACAGATAATAAAGCTTCATTTGTATTGAAGAAATAAGGAAGAAGTGAAAAAAGGCTTCCAACCCATTCGGGCTGGAAGCCTTTCCCATTCATTCTTATTTTGTCTTAGATTTCTTAGCGGCCTTTTCTTCATTCATGGATTTTTTCTCTTTCTGAAGTTCTTTGTTGGCGCTCTCAGCTTTTCTCTTTAACTTGGTTCGCCAGCTTACTTTGCCTTCCGGTTTCTCTAATGGACCGCGGACACCGGTAACTTTCGTGATATAAATACCACTTACTGTAGCTTTGACTTCTTTTTTCACAGGGATCATATCAAAACATGCATCATCAGCGATCAGAGTCATAACCTTTGGTCCGACCTTAGCCTTTACGATCGGAAGCTTGGAACGGCGCATAAGCTTTGGTGTCTGGTCAATGACTGCCTGTGGCAGACCGGACTGGTTCAGACGCATTCTCTTCTTATCAATAATCAACATGGTAACAGTCTGTGCAGTTGCAGCAAGCTGTGCATCCTGCTCGTCTTTTCTCTTCTGAGCTTTCTTTCCGAGGAAATATAAAGCAATTGTTGCAGCAATAAGCACTGCTAAAATAACTAATAATACAATTGTTACTGGACTCACAACGAAAATCCTCCCTAATTTCAAATTCGTGTTTTATTGTAGCATTGATTTTTGGAAAAAGCAATGTGATTTTGGGGAAATACCTTTTATTTTAGGGAAAATTGTGATATGTTATAAAAGTTAGACGGCAGACTCCGTCTTTTGGATTTCCGGCAGAAAAGCCGGAAAAGGAAATGAGGAAAAGAAAGGTAAGATTAAATGAAAAAGAGAGTGTTAGCACTTTTATTGTGTGTATCCACAGCGATCAGCATGACAGGATGCGGCAGCAAAGGTGAATCAGTTGAGGCAACGGAAGCAGTAGAGAACACCGAAAGCACAGAAGAGGTGCCGGCAGTTCCGCTTGCACAATATGATCTGAAGGGATCGGATTATGTGACATTGTGTGACTACAGTGCAATCCCGGTTACGATTTCAGGAGATTATGACGTCACAGATCAGGATGTGCTTGATTATGTGGAAAAGATTTTTACACAGGGCGGACCTTTTTATACGGCTGATCCGGACAAGACAACAGTGGAAGAGGGCGACATTGTAAACGTAGACTATGTCGGAAAATTAGACGGTGAGGCGTTCAGCGGCGGAACAGCAGAGGATCAGAATATTGATGTGTCCAACAATTCTTCCGCAAGCGGTTCCGGTTACATTGATGGATTTACAGACGGACTGATCGGTGCATCAGTAGGCGATGTGATCGATTCCAATGTGACGTTCCCGGATGAGTACCCGAATAACCCGGATCTTGCCGGAAAAGAAGTTGTATTTACATTTACGGTCAATTCTATCCAGAAGGAAGTGACCATGGATACGATGGATGATGAATTCGCATTGGAACAGTTTGGCGTGGATTCCGTGGATGGAGTGTACAAGCAGGTACGCCAGTATCTGGAGTCCAGCGCAGAGAGCACTCATAAAAATGATATTTACTCCGCTTTGGAGGATTATCTGTTAGAAAATTGTACCGTTGATATGCCGGCAGATTACAGATCTGATGTGATCGAAGCGATCCGTGCCAATTTCATTGACCGTTATTGCTCCGGGGATGAGAGCCAGATGGAAACGGTACTCAGCTCTTACGGCTATACAGAAGAGAGCATCGAGCAGGAATGGTCTGACAGTGTGGAGAGCAGTATCAGGTTAGAACTGATCGTAAAAGCCATTGCAGAAAAAGAAGATATCCAGATTGACGATACAGAATTTGAAGATTATGTAAGCACGATCGTAAGCAGCGGCGGTTTCGGTGATGTTGACACATTATATAGTAACTATGGTTATGGCGATTCTGTTTACGGAAAGAATCAGATCCGTGTGATTTATCTTGCAGGATTAGTTTTAGATAAATTGGCAGAGACAGCAGAGGTTACGGAGAACGCAGTAGAAGAAACGACAGAGTCTGTGGAAAGTACAGAATCCGCAGACAGCACAGAAGAATAAGAAAACGATACCGAAACAGAGGTATGAGATCATAAAAGAGTCGACAGACGTTGATGAGAGAAAGGGAGAGTAGAAAAATGGAATTAGTAAATGTAAGAGATTTATTCCGCAGACAGGATGAGTATGTGGATCAGACCATCGCGATCGGTGGCTGGGTGAGAAACATCCGTAACTCCAAAAACTTTGGATTTATCGTGGTAAACGACGGAACTTTTTTTGAGCCGGTCCAGGTTGTTTATTCCGATGTTCTGGAAAATTTTGAAGAGGTAGAAAAATTAAATGTCGGAGCAGCGATTATCGTTACCGGTAAATTAGTTGCAACTCCGGGCACAAAACAGCCATTTGAGATTCAGGCTGAAAAAGTGGAAGTAGAAGGTCCTTCTACACCGGATTATCCATTGCAGAAGAAAAAACACAGCTTTGAGTACCTGAGAACTATCTCTCATTTAAGACCGAGAACTAATACTTTTGAGGCTGTATTCCGCGTGCGTTCCCTCTGCGCTTATGCAATCCATAAATTTTTCCAGGAGAGGGATTTCGTGTACGTGCATACACCACTGATCACCGGAAGTGATTGTGAGGGCGCCGGCGAGATGTTCCAGGTAACCACACTTGACATGAACAATCTTCCAATGACAGAGGATGGAAAAGTAGATTACAGCAAAGACTTCTTCAATAAACCGACCAATCTTACTGTAAGCGGACAGCTGAACGGTGAGACTTATGCGATGGCATTTAAGAACATCTATACCTTTGGACCTACTTTCCGTGCAGAAAACTCCAACACGACAAGACACGCAGCAGAGTTCTGGATGATCGAGCCGGAGATCGCATTTGCAGATTTAGAGGATGACATGATCTTAGCTGAGAGCATGTTAAAATATGTCATTAACTATGTATTAGAGAATGCACAGGAAGAGATGGCATTCTTCAACAGCTTTATCGATAAAGGGCTGTTAGAGAGATTACAGCATGTTGCAAACTCTGATTTCGCACGTGTGACTTATACAGAAGCAGTTGAGATCTTAGAGAAGAACAACGATAAATTTGATTACAAAGTATCCTGGGGCTGCGATCTTCAGACCGAGCATGAGCGTTATCTGACCGAGCAGGTATTCAAACGCCCGGTATTTGTAACTGATTATCCAAAGGAGATCAAAGCTTTCTACATGAAGCTGAATCCGGACGGAAAAACAGTTGCAGCAGTAGACTGTCTGGTTCCTGGCATCGGTGAGATCATCGGAGGAAGCCAGAGAGAGGATGATTATGACAAGCTTCTTGGAAGAATGAAAGAACTTGGACTTAAGGAAGAAGATTATGGATTCTATCTGGATCTGAGAAAATATGGTTCTACAAGACATGCAGGATTCGGACTTGGATTCGAGAGATGCGTAATGTATCTGACAGGAATGTCCAATATCCGTGACGTCATTCCGTTCCCAAGAACAGTAAACAACTGCGAACTGTAATAATGTAAAGAAGTTTTAGAGTGTTATCCACACATGAACAGTAAAGTGTGTGGATAACACTCTTTTTTTCTGCCTGTTATGTGAATAACCTTTCATGCCAAATAGAAAATTTAACATTTCATCCATTAAATTAAATGGAACTTTAATAAAATTTTCGCTATTTAACATAGATTTAACATAACTTCACAGAGTTTTTTATAAAGCCATGATAATCTCGGATATGTAAAGAAGAAAAAAACACTGCGTTTGAAAAACAGATGCAAGACAGTGATTTGTAATTGAAAACAGACATGAGAGAGGATCTGGAGGAAGAAAAATGAAGGAAAACATACAGATTGTTTTCGGGCTACTTGGTGGCCTGGCGGTTTTTATCTATGGAATGAATATGATGAGTGAATGTCTTCAGAAAGCGGCAGGAGAAAAAATGAAGAAAATCCTGTCACTTTTAACGAGAAATCCTGTAATGGGAGCACTTGCGGGAATGCTTGTTACAGCCGTACT